>Ga0208764_10000323_pt1 | contig 30284 bp, 18 predicted proteins | sample ETNtaG_18_FD_185762 | JGI IMG/M metagenome (GOLD analysis project Ga0208764, IMG submission 185762) | Marine microbial and viral communities from oxygen minimum zone, Eastern Pacific Ocean - ETNP201302SV91 (SPAdes) (version 2) | ecosystem: Environmental > Aquatic > Marine > Oceanic ... | reverse complement strand
GAGTGGCGTTGGCCCTACTGGTCACCGACGAGGTAACGAAGGGGTAAGTGCCCTGGTCTATGTCAAGCATAGCCCCTTGGGCTCCCTCCAGTAGTACCCTCTCCTCATTCTTCAGAGCCATGTCAACCATCAGTCCGGTTGGTCTGATTGCATCCGAATAGCGCTCAAATATCCATTTGAGATCCGACTGCAGGGCATCAGCCTCAATACCATCACTCACCCCTACGGTCTCAAGTTGCTTACTCATCCGTTCTGCTTGAGTTTGGATCGCCTCTTCATCGGCAACCAAATTAGCGAGGTCGGCGAATCTGATACCTACTCTCTCTATGCGATCCCGATAAGTCGGTCCGATGCCACGACCGGTCGTGCCAACGACACGGTCTGCGCTGTCATACAGTCTGTGGAAGGGGAGGATGATTGAGGCCCGCTCACTGATGAACAATCGCTTGCCCTCAGGTCTTTCGCCGGTTAGATCGTGCCACTTGTCGAGTTCTTCTTCGAGGACCCAAGGATCGATGACCATGCCATCACCAAGGACGAGATTGCAGTGTTCGTAAGAGACTCCCGAGGGTATCTGATGGAGTTTGAGAGTGGTGTCGCCAAGTACGATTGTGTGGCCAGCATTGTTGCCCCCTTGGAAACGGACGGTCCACGTCGAATGGTTGGCTAGTTGATCTATGGCCTTGCCTTTACCCTCATCACCCCACTGGGCTCCAAGTACGACGCTAGCAGGCACCGTAGCCTCGGGCAGTATGAACTGCGGATGAATGCTTTGGCGAGAAGCGAATCGTATATCCTAGAGATTTTTCGGTGGGAAGCGATTATGAAGGGTTGTCAGGTCGGCCGGACTGCATGGCTCAGAGGCACCCCGAGGCAGAGGCTCGTCTACTCAAAAAGTGGATATGTATGCGTTGCTCTGCGACCCACAGGGGACGAAAGCCGAGAGTATGCCGTAAGTGCGGATACACGGGTCTGCGAATGAAGGCTGCCGAGCGCAGGAAGACATGAGCATGAGTGTCGGGTCTGCGGGACTCGAGGGCTTCGCTCTGAGTATAGGACTCATACTTGCTCTAGGCCCACAAAACGTGTTCGTCCTCAGGCAAGGCTTGCTGCGCTCGCACGTGTTCGCAGTATGCTTGGTCTGTTCCCTTGCCGATGCCAGTCTGATAGCAGCGGGAGTGCTCGGAATGGGTTCAGTGCTATCAGGCATCGAGGGAGCAGAGTTCTGGATTGCTATTGCTGCGGCTGTGTTCCTAACTGGATACGGCCTGTTGCGAATCAGATCTGCTATGAATCCGGTTGGAATGTCCACAGAAGGTGAAGGAGAAAGCGAACTAGGGCCCACTATAGGGGCGGCTCTTGCGTTTACCTTCCTTAACCCACACGTCTACGTCGATACGTTTCTTCTAATCGGGGGTGCATCGAGTAGATACCTCGGTGATGATCGTCTGGCGTTCGGAATCGGCGCTGCTACAGCTTCGTTCGTGTTCTTCTTCTCTCTCGGATACGGCGCTAGGGGCCTCTCCGGAGTTCTGAACAAGCCGGAATCTTGGAGATTCATAGATCTTGGAATTGCTTGCATAATGTTCGTGATTGCAGGGGCGATTCTGTTGCCGCACCTATGATAGTAAATGCTTGAGTGCCTCAAACAGAGACTGAACATCTGCCTGTGAGTTATCGATGTGAGGAGATACTCTGAGCAGTCCAGCCCGACTTGTCACTAAGATGGAGTATTCGTCCTGAAGTCTGCGGGATATATCCTCGCTGTTGACTCCTTCCGGGAGTCTCAAACTGACTATGGCGCTACGCTCTGAATCTGAAAGCGGTGAGACAACCTCGATGCCGAGGAGCTGTGCACCATCTATGACCGAGTCAGCAAGTGCTAGATCATGCATCCAGACCTCTTCAATCCCCATCTCGTTAATTTCCTCCACCGCAGTGGCAAGCCCGAGCGCTGCGCCAAAGTGGATTGTGGTGTACTCGAATCGGCTGGCATCCCCTGGTAGCTCCATACGGTCAGCCCTGAGGTCCCAAATGTCAACATGACTTCGGAATCCCAACAGACCGGGGTTCAGGTCCCCTCTAATTTCTGGAGAAATATAAGCGACTGCGGCACCGTAGGTGCCACGAAGCCATTTGTACCCAGAAGACACTATGGCATCGGCCCCCGACAAGGCGGCATTGATTGGTACCATTCCCATTGACTGGGTCGCGTCAACTACCAATAACGCCCCCACCGAATGCGCTGCATCTGCGAACCTCCTGATTTCGTAACGCTGACCATTGGAGTACTCGACGTGGGACAAAGTGACCACCGAAGTGGCATCGTCTATCAAATCCAAGATGTCATCTGGATTGGTATAGAGTGCCTCGTCGTGATCTGCGAGTCTAATTTCTGCACCGTTTTCCTCGGCCACCCTGCTCCAAGGATAAACCGTGGATGGGAAAGCAGTTCTGGTGGATACTATGTTGCTACCTCTTGTAGGAGAAACTGCCCATGCCAGAGAGCATAGAAGTTCGGTCGCGCTCGAGCCAACACAAACATCTGCGACCTCGCAGGAAAGTAGTCTCGCGGTGGCTCTACGAAGGGGCATCATTCCGTTCTTCTCTGCCTCTCCGCCGAATTCTGCCGCGCCACCGCGTGCAAGAGCATCGGACCATTTCATGGAGGCCTTGTGTGCTGCAGGCGAGGTAGTCGCCACATTGGCGTAAGAGAGGTTTGTCCAACTCTTCATGCGAGCCCCTAGATGGTAAGCGACAGGTGTTACGCACTTCAAGGCTCAGGAGCGTTTAACTTCGTTCAGAAGGGTCTCTAGAACTGTCTGAATCTGTAGGCACAGGGGGCCATAGTGGATTGGCAGGTTAGCATCGTTGAAGATATCATCTAGGATTGAGGCGGTCATGCCCAACCTGAGGTCCATCTCCTTGTCTTTGTTGAGCAACCACTTCTCAACCGCGTCCTTCGCAGATGCCCTGATGTTGCGGGGCACCTGTGTGTCATCGAGTTGACCGAGGACTTGGGCAATCTGCTCTATCCTTTCTTCGATGTCGGTCACGCATATCCCTCTGACGCGGCCACCTAAGGGGGGTCCTTAAGCGCATCCCCGGAACTTCCCTAGGGTGACTCACCCATCCATGCTGCCCATGGCATTTCGGTGTTAGAGTGGCCCGCCCCCTCGCCCTCCAAAGCAAGGGAGATTAGGCCGACGGATACGCCATCGTCGATGAGTTCATTGATACCCCATTGCATCGCCGATTCTATAGTCGACTCAGTCGAGATTATCTTGTCATGTACTTTGTAACTAAGCAGCGATCTGGTAATAGCCTCACCGACTCCGGTTGCAGCAACTGCGAGATCGTGGTCGGCCCAGAATCCAGATCCTGGCAGAGGTACATCTCCCACTCTGCCTGCTGGACGGTAGCTGGTCCCTCCCGTACTGGTAGCACAAGCCAGAGCCCCTGTAGAGTCCCTAGTGATGATGCCCACGGTGTCTCCAGCCCCTACACGGGGAGGCCTGCCCTCGACGGCTGCCTTGAGATGGCCTTTGGAATCTGCCCAGACCCTTGCACCGCCACCGGCTAGTCCGTTAATCTCCTCGTCCAGTAGGTCGGCTGCGACTCGTATCGGGTTGGGCGTGTCTCGCATAGCTATCACGAAGCCCATGCGACCGTCCGAAGTATGCAACGAGGCGTCCAACAGAACTGAACCATCAGTCCTGTATACAGCTCCGGTACCAGCGTTGAACACGGGGTCGTCCTCCAGTATTACGCATGCTTCAACTGCTGCCTCAACAGCGGAGCCGCCGGCTTCAAGGATGTTTGCCGCCCGGGCGATTGCAGTCTCTACATTTCTCTGCCTAGGAGGTCCTGGGCCTGCGCCGCCATGAGCAACTGCTGCTGGGACTGCCATACTATCACTACACCATTCTAGACTCATTCACAGACTCGTCATTCAATCTCAATCGGAGTTGAAGCAGTATGGCTAGGACGAATATGATTCCTGCTACTCTGAAGCAGGTGTGGTAGGTCCATAGGCCTGTTCCCTGAACCGTAAGAGACCACAAGTAGGCGGCAAACAGCGGGCCAATGATACGCGCTAGGGCGCCAAAACCTTCCTGTGCCCCCATCACCATTCCGAGTTCATAACCCCGTGACCTAGTCTCGAAAGTCAGCAGCGAGGACTGGGTCGGCGAGAATAGTCCGTTGCCTATAGCTAGGCCAGCAGATGATGCGAAAATCAACCAACTTACATCATTCTGGACATACGGAATACTGGCTATCCCGACACCGCACAGTAGTGTTCCTGTAATCATCAGACGGGGCATGCTGAACCTGTCAGTCAGCGGACCAATGAGTCCTCCTTGGATAATAACACCCAGTAGTCCAATGAAGGCGAATATCCAGCCGTTGTCAAGTTCACTCCAGCCAAGGCCGCCATCAACAGGAGTCATCGATGTGTACAGGATGAATGTTCCGTGCATCATACTGAATCCCATCAGGAAAAGAAAGTTGATAGAAACCAATGTGGATACTGTTGGGAACTTCATGACCTTGACGATGTTAGTCATCATCCCTCCCATTCCGCTGAACAGCGAACCATCAGAGGGGGTTCGGGAGTCGGGTGGCAGGGTTTCGGGGAGTCTCGTAACAGCGAGAACCAGTGAGACCAGTGAAAGAGCACTGGAGAACAAGCACGGGAGCAAATAGGGGTGTTCTATCCAGAGCTGTCCATCGAACGGCGCTCCGATGCTGCTAGCCGGATCGGAAAGAATCCCTCCGATGAACGGGCCGATCATGAAACCTAGTCCGAAGGCAGCCCCTATCATACCCATTCTGCGAGCTATCATCTCGGGCTCGCTGATGTCACCAATGTAGGCTCGGGCAACGGCGATGTTGCCGTTACCGGCGCCTGCTAGGAAGCGTGCTACGAGCGCCATAGCCAGACTTCCAGAAAGACCGAACACGGTGAAGAAGACTGTGTTTGATAACAGTCCGAACATCAGGATAGGTCTGCGCCCCATCCTGTCACTGAGAGAACCCAGTACGGGAGTGAAGATGAACTGGGCTAGAGAATAGGTGGCGATGACGATCCCCACCCAGAGGTCTCGGCTACCAACATCCACGATACCTTCCGCGGCAGCGAGATCCTGAACGAAATAGGTAAGGAACGGGATTACTATGGTGAAGCCGATCATGTCGACTAGGACAACGAGGAACAGTATGCCCATAGGGGATTTCTGCTGCTCAGACACGGACATCCCCGCTCTGCGGGGATGATACAGAACTTGAAGCATTATGACGAGCAGTTGCTCAAGCCGATGGTTGAGTGTCGGTACCCTTCGAGATGGTGTCTATGACCTTGGAGAGACGCTCGACCAAACTGACCTTCTCTTCGGCCCCAACGAGTGCGTGCTCGAGAACCTCGTCCAGAGAATCCACGGGCAGTACCTCGACCTCCTTCTCCCACTTCTCATCCATCAGAACGTCCTGCAGGTTGGAGCGGGGAATGATTACTTTCTGAATACCGGATTTAGCGGCAGCCTCGATCTTCGCTGTGACGCCACCCACAGGTAGAATCTCTCCCCTAACAGAAAGTGAACCTGTCATAGCTAGGTTCTGCTCAATCGGCACGCCCTCAAAAGCACTGATTATAGCGGTGGCCATTGTGATTGATGCACTGTCTCCATCGACATTGTGAGTCCCTGGAAACTGGACGTGGAGATCGAAGTCCTTGATGTCCTTGCCAGTGAGTTTCTTCACGACTGCGCTGATGTTAGTCACGCTCTCGTTAGCGAGGTCTGAGAGGCCGCCAGTAGCGATGACTCGTCCCGACATTCCCTGAGCTGGTGTAACCATGGCCTCGACAGGCAGTACGACCCCAGAGTAGTCAGAGAGGCCACTGTCAGCCCCTAGAACAGCGAGGCCGTTGACCCGCCCTACGCGATTGCCGCGGTTGACTAGCATGGCATACTCTGCTTGGCGGTCTAGGTAGCGATCGGCCACCTGCTGCTCTAGAGGCTTGGCAATCATCCTCGCTCTGGTGACGTGCTCGGCACAGGTCATCTCTACTCCCTCTTCAGCGGCTAAATCACCAGCGATGCGCACAAGTCCACCGAGTTCTCTCAGACGTAGTGACAGTTTGCCACGTCGGCCGCTGCGTCTCTGCGCCTCTTTCAGAATTAGAGATATCGAGCTGCGGTCAAAGTGAGGTATCGGCCTGCCGGAGCCTTTCTTGAGCTCATTACGGACCTCCTGAGCGATGAATCGAATCAAACGACGACGGTTGCGCTCAGTGTCACGCATATCGGTGTTGACGTAGACTTCGTAGCCGTATCCTCGGATACGACTGCGTAGAGCAGGGTGCATGTTCTGTACGCTGTCGAGGTTTCCTGCGGCGATGAGTATGAAATCAGTTGGGACTGGTTCTGACTTGGTAAGGGCTCCCGAGGAGCGCTCAGATCGACCACTAATGGAGAGTTCTTTCTCCTGCATGGCAACCAGCAGTGCCTGTTGCTCTTCCATTCTGAGCATACGAATCTCATCGATGTACAGAACACCCTTGTTGGCCCTGTGCACGGCCCCAGGTTCAACCCTCTCGTGAGCAGGAGTGGCGAGGTCGGCACCCGACTGGAACGGGTCGTGGCGAACATCGCCCAGAAGAGCTCCGGCTAGAGTCCCGGTGGCATCAACGAATGGGGGCTCGTCTTCGCGCTCGTGCTTAATCAGCAGTTTCGGAATGTTAGCATCGTCGCCCGCTGTCAGACGGGTCCTGAGAAAGAAGTATCCAAAGACGAGGATAAAAGAGCCGAAGATGAATGTCAGTATCTCGCCGCTGGAGATGGTTGCAAGCAGTAGAGCAGCGCCGATTACCAAGGCCACGAACAACAGGGTGCGGTTGGTCCTTTCTCGCTGAAGTCTAATTTGCGCCTTCCTTTCTGAAATGATGCGTGAGCCTCGTCCAGCAGGTACGGTCCTCACCTTGGGTTCATTCTCGTCCTCGTGATTTCGGAACACAAGGATGTCCTCGAGTTGCTCCCTAGGCAGGAATTCAGTCATAGAGCGGGCGAGCATCGACTTGCCCGTCCCAGGCTCACCGACCATGATTACGTGTCGCCTCTGTTGGGCGGCCTTCCTGACCACTATCGAAGCAGCCTCTTGGCCAATCACCTGATCTACCAACTTCTCCGGAATCGGCACATCAGCCGTCGATGTGATATCGATCCCTTTAATCCAATCCTCCACAGGGTCTTCACATACCGGATCCTTGTCCTCGGAGACGCCGAAAGCCGGACCATCCTCCCATGATTCCAGAGCGTCCTCTTCAATCTCAGTTACGTCCTGCGTGTGCTCGGACCCTCTCGACATAGTGCTCCCCCGGGGTAACTCCTGATGCTGGCACCTTCTTGAAGGTGCGTTATAGGTAACAAACCTCAATGAGGCGGTTATTCGCGTCGGCGGAGGTACTCTGCACCGTAGTAGTGCCACTGTTCCATGGTCCATCCCGGCGGCAGACCCTCAGGCGGTAGCGGAGGGATCATCGGAGGAGGAGGGGGTGCTTCTCCAGTCAGATCATTAGAGTAGGAATCAGCCTCCTCATATGCCTCAATCTCAGAAGCGAAATCGATAGCCGACTCCGCGTCGAGTCCTTGACGGCGCAGGACAATGGCCAGCGCCAGTACAAGAGCAATTGACAGCATTAGTCCCAGAGCTATGAGGCCTGCTGACATCATCGAACTCATGCCGCCGGTATTGGTATTGGCCTCTTCCTCATCGGGTTCTTCAATGACCTCCTCGGCCTCAGTCGCATATACTCGGAACTGCTCCTCTGTGACTCGATCGAATCCGTCCTCGTCCTCACCCTCGGCAGTGAGGGTGATGTAATCTCCCACGCCGAGTCCCTCTCCGCTCACCGGGTAGACGATGAAAGGCCCGAGGTTGTGTGACACCCCTGAAGAGTGGCATATCCCGGTGATACTGTTGCACACCGTCCAAGTGATTCTGATGTCACTGAGCACGTGCTGGCCGGTGTTCTCGATAGTAACAGAGGGATCTGAGCCATACTCAATGGTGCTGAAAGTCGCAACTAGGTCCGTATCCCAGTATAGTGGCATATTGTCAACAACAGTGACAGTAATCGTGTAGGCACTGGCGTCGCCGTGCCTATCCTCTAGAGTGATGGTCACAATCTCAGTACCAGCCTCTTCCCAAGCCATGGTCAGGATTCCGGTAATCGGGTTGAACTGGGCGGCACCCGCAACGAAGGTCATCGCAGACGCCCAGATCTCCTCGTCGGGATCATCGATGTCCGTCATTAGGTCAAGGAGTTCTAGTGTTATCCTGTCTCCAATCTCAACGGTGAATTCGTCAATTCCAGCCATTTCCATCCGCGGGGCATCGTTGACATTCAGTATGTGGAACGTGATGACGGTGTCAGAGAATTTGACTCCGTCGCTGGCTCTCAATGTGAGGGCTACGACGCCAATGGAGTCGTCATCTATGGAACTGACAGAGAGAGTATGTCCCGAGACACTTGCATCCACTAGAGCTCCGTTAGATATCTCCAGCAACTCTAGAGTCAAACCAGAAACCGGCACAGGATAGCCGTTGTCATCAGTGTCTGAAAGGTACTCAGACAGGCCGAAACTGGCTGAACCACCCTCATTGAACGATTGCGAAGGGACCGGTGCCCACCTTGGGGCACCATTCTCCACCACGTTGAACATCATCATGCCTGAGTTACTGTCATCGCCGTCATTGATAGTGACGAATATACCCTGAGGAATAGGATTGCCTTGGCTGTCTCTGATGACCTCGCTGAACTCGACAACAATCTCAAGTGAGGACGAGTCCCACTCTATGAACTCGGGCGAGTTGCTGTCAATCTGCAGCATTGAAAGCGGGGTCTCGGCATCGTACACCAGACCCATTATGGAGACTCTTTCCTGAGTCTCAACCTTGACAGTTGGCATTCCTGCATACTGCGGGTAATCGCTACTTAGCACCGCAGGCAGGGCGTTACGCAATTCAAAGGCCTCCTCGGAAATCAGCCAGTCGCCATACTGGCCACCAGCATCCACCCATCGGACCCTGAGATCGTAATCTCCCACCTCAGCATTGAGAGGTGCGTCGATGGTAAACACATAACGAGCGTTTCCTCCGCTGCCAACCAAGTCTGAGGAAGCTATCCATGAGTTGTCCCACATGTCAGTTCCTGACTCAGCGTAATGCAAAGTCGGTGTCATTGTGGACATGTCGTCGACCATGTCGTTAGACAGGGCGGTGGACTCGAACTGGATGGATTCCCCTCTCTCTATGGAGGTGGAAGCGATGGAGGTTGGCTGATTGGACACTGGAGCCATGTCATGCAGGGCATTGCCATCGGCGTAGTTGTTCGACGCGACCCGGTCTCCGGTCAATCCAGATAATTGCGCCCTGAAGGTAGTGGATCCAGAAGCGTACGGCTCTATGTCGGAAGTATCGAACTGGATGGTGAGGGTCTGAGTCGCCCCTGATGCTAGATTGGTAATCGCAGAGCCACCGACATAGACCTCGTCCAAGCCGACGAGCTCGTAGATTGAAATCTCGCCACTGTCGCTGTAAGGGTCGACGCCGTAGTTGGTCACCTCGACAGATAGATCGAGAGTGTCACCTGGCACGAATCCAAGGTTTCCATTATGGTTGTCAGCGTCAAAGTCGGAGACGCCTATGTCGATGAGCGGAGCCATGTCTAGGTCTGCTGCAGTTAGGAAGTCGTTGTATGAGGTATGGGGGCCATCCATCAGGGCTACGACTGGCCAGAAGTTCTCAAATTGGGAATTGCCACCAGCGGACCTGACTGTGTTCAGAGGAACTGTCCAGGTACTCTCTACGGCGTCGTTCGGAGTCAGCGACAACTGCTCAAAGCCGTCCCCGTTGCCGTTCAGCAACCACTCCCTCCAGTTGTGGTGCGGCCTGACTCCGTTGTCGTAGGCATCGCCGCCTACCTTCTCGGTAACAGCAGCGTAGAGATATACGGTTACAGAAGATGATGGGCCGAGGTAGGTCGACTCAACGGTAATGGTGACTTCATTCGTCGCCGTGTCTAGGGCTATTGAGAGTTCAATCGCGTAGTCCGCGACATCCGAACTCATGCAGCCTCCCGTTGTGAAATCTGCATCGTAGTAGTTCGATCCTCCCGCGCCGACCTTGTAGCAAGTTCCGCTCTGCTCATCAGCGAATGAGAAAGTCGGATATCCGGATGAGGCGGCCATGACGTGGTCGTGGCGGTTAATCGGGCTATCTGAGGGCCAGCCCCCTGAAGACGACTCAAAGATAGATACGAAGGTGAAGTCCTCAGGATTAGATGCCTTCAGGTTGGCCAATGAGGGTGATGCGGAGTCCATGCACGGAGGGCACCAGTGGGCACCGACGTACTCTCCGAACACCGGGTGACCTGGGCTGGTTGCGTAGAGCGGCACTTCCTCTTGCTTCAATTGCTCTCTTTCCTCGACCTTCTCATCCATCGCCATGAAGCCCGTGAAGGACATCACGACAACCAGCAATGCTAGAGTCACCGGCTGGACAATTGATAGCATTCGCACTGTGGTCATCGATAATTCCCCCTCGCGGCGCCGTATAACCGTGTTGTACTCAGGATAGTTGCTGAACCGGCTCTTTAGAGAGCCGAAGAACTTGATTAGGCAGAGTACGGCCCCGGAGCGTGAATGAGGACGGTGGCGGCGAGTGGGTCGCGCTGAGGGAGGACGATGGACGCGCCTACCTGCTGCGGCGAGCCCCTGGTGAGGTCAAGGTGAAAGGTCTCGGAAGATTCGATGCCGAGCAACTCCTGAACGGATACTCAATTGGAGATAGGATTACCGTCGGCCAGAAGTCCTTGTCCATCGTTGACCCGGCACTCCCTGAGGCCCGCAGGAACATGGCTAGGAGGGCCCAAGTAATCGGCGCCAAGGATTCTGGATTCCTCGTCTCTTGGATGGGCATCGGAGTGGGCTCGAGAGTACTTGAGGGCGGTCATGGCTCGGCCGGTCTCGCCATGCATCTAGCCAATGTCCTAGGCTCTTCTGGCACCCTCATCTCAGTCGAATCCCGGCCCGAACACGCTGAGGTCGGTCGGGCCAATATGGAGCGTCTAGCCGAAGTGCTACCTGAGTTCCCAGATTGGCACCTGATTGACGGTGATCTAATCGAAGTCGGACAAGCTGTCTCAGGAATTTGTCAATCCCTCGATGCGGCGATTATCGATGTGGCCGAGCCTTGGCGAGTTGTCCCAGCTATCGAACCACTGCTGAGGGCCGGAGGCAGGTTGGCCTGCTACTGCCCGACCACCGTGCAGCTTGAGAAATCCTGGGAATCCGCTCAGAGACAGGGGCTGGTCATTGAATGGGCGGGCGAGATAATCGAGCGCAAGTGGGTCAAGGCAAGCAAAGGAGGAGTGAGGCCCGGCAACCAGCCTATGGGGCATACGGCATTCCTACTGATAGCAGCAAAGATTGCTCCTCACGAGGAAGAGTGAGTGTTGTCCTCATGGGCTGGATCAACGACTTCAAGGATAGAGTGACTGATGTCGGCTGGACCTCGGGTACAGTCTTCCGGGAGTTCATGAGGTTCAACGTCACTGGCTGTTTCAACTCCGCGTTCGCTTTTGCGATTTACCAGATTCTGTACTGGGTGAATCTTTGGGATGCCCATACAGCAGTGTCGGCCTGGGTTGTGTCCAGCATCATAGGGAACGTTGAAGCCCACTATATGCACTACAGATTCACCTTCAAGTCGACATTTACCTACTCCACCAGCCTCAACAGGGCGTTCTGGTGCTACACGGCGCAACTGGCGGTGACTACGTCCCTCGAATACATCATGATAGAGCTGTGGCTCATCAACCACTACGTCGCTTGGCTGATCAACACCTGCTTGTTTGGATTCTTCAACTTCGTGCTCATCCGCTGGCTAGCCTTCCCTCCCGAGCTCGACGACGCATATCTCGAACGATTGTCGGATGATTGAGCCTCCCGGCCCGATACCATTCAAAACCCCGTCCCGACACGAGAGGGGCATGAGGGACAGCAGCGGATGGAGGCCTACGGCCTACCGCTCCCATACTATAGGGCAGGTGGTGTCCAACGGTGCGGACATGATTGGTTCCGAAGTGACCATCGCGGGCTACGCTGAGACAGTGCGGGGACGAGGGGGGATCTGCTTCCTGATGCTGCGTGACGGCACCGGTCACATACAGGCCTTCCTGAAGAGGGACAACATGGATGAGTCACTGTTCAGCGCCATCCAATCAGCGACTCGCGAGTCGACCATCCAAGTCACCGGGGCCGTGGCCCAGAAGCGACCGGCAAAACTCGCCGAGGGCGAGTCCGCGCCTCCCCCAGAATACGAGGTGAATGTGACAGCAGCGAGAGTCCTCGCCGATGCTGTGGCACCACTACCGGTAGGCGTGACTGACGAGGTCCATGTGGGACTCGATGTCAGACTGGACAACCGTCACCTCGACCTGCGGCGGGCCCATGTGAACGCGATGTTTCAACTGCGAGGAAAGGTACTGCAGTATGGTCGCGATTACCTCATTTCCGAGGGCTTCCAAGAAATCAACACCCCGAAGATCATTGCCGCTGCAGCCGAGGGCGGCACCAACCTGTTCCCGATGAAGTACTTCGAGACCGATGCCTACCTCTCGCAGAGCCCGCAGTTGTACAAACAACTCGCTGTGCTTGGCGGGCTCGAGCGGGTGTTCGAAATTGGCCCTGCCTTCCGCGCTGAGAAGCACGACACCTATCGGCACCTGAACGAGTTCATCTCCTTCGACATCGAGGGTGCTTGGATGGATGATGAGGACGTGATGGGCGTTCAGGAGAGAATGATTCATCACATCTGGAGCCAGATTGCAGCCAACGACTTGGATCTCATCGACGTGGTCAACGAGTACCGGGCCAGTCAAGACCAAGAGCCTGTCACCGTCGAGGTTCCAAGCCTACCATTCCCCCGCATACCCTATTGTGATGCCATCGAGATTGTCAAGGCCGGTGGTGGCGAGATAGAGTGGGGTGACGACATCGAGAGTCACCACTGCGACATCGTCGCTGCTCAGTATCCCGGCTTCCATTTCATCCCGCGTTGGCCGATGTCGATGAAGCCTTTCTACATCCATCACAAGGAGGGCGAGCATGGCACGTCGGGCGGGCAACTTAGTCGGGGCTTCGACCTCAACTACGGGCGCGACGAGATGACCAGCGGCGGTCAGCGCGAGCACAGGGTGGACGTACTCGAACAGAACCTGCGCAATATGGGCCTCGAGCCCGCCGACTTCACATTCTACACCGATGGATTCCGCTATGGTGCGCCTCCGCACGCCGGCTGGGGACTTGGTGTGGCACGTCTGCTGATGGTCCTGACAGGAGCGGGCAACGTCAGAGAGGTCGTGCTGTTCCCGCGGGACAGAAGCAGAGTTACACCCTGACCGAAAATAACGGGTATCTAAGGCCCCTCCGCGAAACGGGGACCATGGCCAAGCCGAGATTTGCATATCTGCTCTTGAAGGAGCATCCATACGGTCGCGAGATGCTGCGGCAGATCATCTCAGGGGGATATGTTCCGGATATCATAATCGAAGAGGATTCGGTAATCGGCGACGAAGAGCGTGAGAAGTTCCTCAAGCGAATTGAGGGTAACCAAATAGCTCCTCTGATAGCCGAGCAGGCTGCTGAAAACGGAATTCCGCTGGTGACTGTCCCAATCCACAAGTCGCCCAAGGTGATGCCGCACCTCGAAGGCATGGATCTCGATCTCGTCGTCTTCGGCGGCACCCGGATTATCCGGGGGGAAATTCTCGACTACCCTAAGGACGGGGTGATTAACGCTCATCCCGGGCTGCTGCCCGAATGCAGGGGCTCGGCCTCTCCGGCATGGTCTGTGTACCACGATATCCGCATCGGCTCGACCTGCCACTTCTGCGACAACGGCATAGACACCGGTGAGATGCTGCTGAGACGCGAAGTACCTGTGAAGAGAGGTATGACGTACGAGGATCTGTGCTACGAAACCCTAGTTCTGGCTGGGGTCTTGATGAAGGAGGCATTGATGGCATACGATGATGGCCGATGGGACGAGATGCGCGGTCCGCAAGGTGAAAGTGAGTATCCGACCTTCCGCAATGCGCCGGATGAGGTGCTCGAGGTGGTTCACCAGAAACTGCGCGACCAGACGTACGCTCATTACGTGGATTAGGTGTGAAAATGAACGATGAACTACTCGATAACGGATTTCCATTCGCCGACGGCGTCCTTGACGGACAGACTGCACTGGTTTGTGGTGCTTCGAAGGGCATCGGGCGCGCCTGCGCGCTGATGCTCGCTCGCGCGGGCGCCCGCGTCGTAGCGTGCGCCCGTTCCGCAGCCGATCTCGACTCGCTGGTCACAAAAATGCACGGAGACGGGCACGAGGCTCTCGCACTGGATCTCGAAGATTTGAGTGCCGTACACGAGGCCGTATCCAGCATGGGCACCATACACATCCTAGTGAACAACTCAGGTGGCCCACCCGGAGGCCCTCTGCTAGAGAACACCATTGACGAGTTTGAGGGACCGTTTCGCCGCCACCTGCACGCTGCTCACACAATTACCCAAGCACTTGTTCCTAGAATGGAAGCAGTCGGTGCTGGGCGAATCGTGAACATCATCTCGACTTCGGTGCGCGAGCCAATCGACAACATCGGCCTGTCCAATACCCTGCGCGGAGCGATGGCATCGTGGGCCAAGTCGCTGTCTCGCGAACTGCCCGCGTGTGTGACCATCAACAATATCATGCCTGGCTTCACCGATACCGACAGGCTTGGCTCCCTAGCTGCCTCGATCTCCGAGCGCACTGGTAGGCCGGTTGGGGACGTGCGCGATGAATGGATGAGCGGGGTGCCCATCCAACGCCTCGTCGACCCTCTTGAGACCGCTGTCGCTGTCACTTTCCTATGTCTACCGTCAAGCGGAGCTATCCGCGGTGTCAGTCTAGCCGTTGACGGCGGAAGAATGAGGTCAATCTGATTGGTGATGCGCTTGCGCTTCGATATCTTCTTCTCAATCGCGCAAACGCCTGACATGACTGGCCGAACTCCCTCCGAGAGAGAGATGTTTGCCAGTTTCTTCGAACAGGTCGAGTTAGCCGACAAACTGGGGTTTGGCGTTGGCTGGGTCGCTCAGGCGCACCTCTCAACTGAGGTCCAAAAGGGCAACAGCAAACCAGTTGTGCCTCACTTCCCGGGAGAGGTGGGTTTGTGCACGGACTTCTTCCAAGTCGCGGGCCAAATGCTCTCCCGCACCGAGCGGATGGAAGTCGGGAGCGCAGTGATGTCAATACTCGCTTCAGGAGGGCCGATCGCCCAGGCAGAGCGGGTCGGTGCGTTCCTAGCCCTGCATGGCATGAACCCGAGTGAGAGTCGTAGGCTGCACATCGGATTCTCCGCGGGCCGCTTTGAGTTCATGGCACGGCCATATGGCATCGTGCCGCGCGACACCGTGGAGGCGGCGGCGTGGCCTGCTCTACGCGGACAAATCTTCGCCGAGGCTTCGGAGATCTTTCTCCGACTGCTGAACGGCGAGGTCTTATCCAGCGACATGACCAAGCCGACGATTCTGAATCGTTCCAACTTCCGCTCTGATGGGGACTGGGAGAATGTTCAGGATGCAGCTGTATCTCTGCGGAGCCTCAATTCGGCTCCAGATTCCATCGAAATCGCAAGGCGTTACGAGTTTGAGGATATCAAAACGATCCCGCAGGAGTGGCGCAGGGAACTTCTCAACCTCGTGCTCGGCAGTCACGACCCTGCCCTACAGGTCGAGGTGAACAAACTCCGGCCGGTGCAGGTGTTCAACCTCAGCATCACCCCCCCGCACATCATCGAGGAAACCCATGAAAGATTCAGGCAGCACTACCACTCTGACGGAGGGCCGTGGGAGCGCAGCATGATGCCCCGCACCATCATGGTCTTTGTCAACGACGAGAAGGGACTCACTCCGGACGAGCAGAACGATGCTGCAATGGATGAGGCGAGAGCTGCGCTCTCAACGTACTGGAGCGCACTGGAAGGGACCATCGACCCGGCAAAAATCGAGCGGGCGACGGATAATGCGGTGATTGGCAATATCGAGAGGGTCTGTGAGCAGATACTCGAGAGATTTCACCCCGAAGACCGCCTGATGTGCTGGTTCGACTTCTTCAACCATGACAACGAGCGCGTCCAGAGGAACATGACGGCATTCATGACCAAGGTCGCACCGCGCGTCAATGGAGGCACCTGAAATGAGCGAGGGGGACGGTAGCGACAGGCCATCGAGCGTGGCCCCTGGGAGGCCGGGTTCCGCAATCTACCCGACCAATCCTCTCGGTGAGCAGTATGAGGGCATCGCAACGGGTCGTGATGTCGAGTGGGAGCCTTTGGTAGATTTCCGCCGCATGGATGTCTCCGAGAACACCATCCACGGTGCGATTGCTTGGGCCCACGGCACCGAGATTGTGCACTCCTTCGGGGGCAACGTGCTGGTCTACGGGCGCTCGATGATGAAGCCGCTGATGATGAAGACTTTCCAAGAGGCACTGGCCTCCGAGGGATTGAGTAGCGAGCAGATGGCCATAGCCTGCTCCTCACACAACGGTGACACCGAGCACGTGGCCGCCGCGCAGTCGCTGCTGACCGAGTCCGAGTGGGGGCTGATGCAGTGCCCGCTGGACGTTCCGCTCATTCAGTTCGGCCGGCAGGTCAGGCGCCCACGCCGCTGGTTCCACACCTGCTCTGGAGAACACGCTGCGATGCTCAAGGCACTGCGGTGCATGGGCATCAACCGGGCTGGTTACACCCTACCGAGCTCGCCTTGGTTCCCGATGTACCTCGATGTGCTCCGGCGGATGATGGGGGAGCCCGACTGGGAGCCGCAGAGGGTCGCCAAGGATGGCTGCGGGCTGCCTACGACCTCCAACACCGTCGACGAGCTCGCAGTGATGTTTGCAGGGCTCGTCCGTGAGAAAGACGATGACTGGATCTGGGATGCCATGAACAGCCATCCCGACCTCATCGGCGGCTTCAATCGGCTCGATTCGACCTGCCTGAAAGCGGGTGAAGGCAGGATCCTAGCCAAGGAGGGAGCTGATGGTCTGCTTGGTCTGTCGATAATCCATCCTGACTGGCCCAAGGGCCTAGGTATAGTGATCAAGATCGCTCACGGCTGGAACAGCCAAGCCACTTGGTACGTCGCCCGCGCCGTGCTCGGGGTGCTCGGAATCCGCCTGCGCAACCCGTATCCTCTGCATCGTCAGAAGGCGTTCATCGTGTCAGGGATGGTACCCCCGCAGTACCTCGAGGAACTCGAGAGTGTCGTTACCTGGGACGAATGGGACCCGGACCGGGACAGATTCACGCTGGACTGGAAGGAGTACTCGGCGGGAATGACCCGTTCCGACCCGTTCGCCAACGAAAGTTCGGGAGGTGACTGAATGGACGATCTATGCAATTACATCGGTGGACGATTCGTCACTCACTCCGATGACCAGTGGCTCGACAACACCGAGCCAGCAACCGGCTCGCACATCTGCCGTGTGCCGCTGTCTGATTCTTCTGACGTCGATGCTGCTGTCGCTGCAGCTCGCTCTGCCCATCTGGCTTGGAGTGCTCTGAGTCACTCCAAGCGCGCCGATTGGCTGGACCGTATCGCTGATGCTCTCGAGACGCGCTATGAGGATGTCGCAGCGCTCGAGAGCCGTGACACCGGCAAGCCGATCTCGCTAGCCCGTGATGTCGATGCACAACGCTCCGTGTCCAACTTCCGATTCTTCGCAGGTATGCTGCGAGAGCATGAGGAGGAGGTCTTCGAGATGGCCAGTGCGACCAATTACGTCGTCCATAAGCCGGTCGGCGTTGGCGCTCTAATCACCCCGTGGAACCTGCCGCTCTACCTGCTCTCGTGGAAGGTCGCACCGGCCATTGGCATGGGCAACACAGTGGTGTGCAAGCCCAGTGAACTGACCCCTATGACCGCAGACCTGCTGATGCAAGTCATCGACGAGGTCGGCCTACCGGCTGGTGTAGTCAATCTAGTGCACGGCGATGGGGCTGGAGCCGGGGCCCCACTGGTGGCCCACTCAGACGTCGATCTGGTTTCATTCACCGGTGGGACATCAACCGGCGAGAAGGTGGCGGCATCAGCCGCTCCCGCTTTCAAGAAACTCAGCCTCGAACTCGGTGGTAAGAATGCGAGCATTATTTTCGCGGACTGCGATATGGAATCCACAGTGGCAGGGGTCGTCCGAGCGGGCTTCCTCAACCAGGGCCAGATCTGTCTGTGCGGCTCTAGGGTCCTAGTCGAGGACTCAATCTACGATGAGTTCCGCGACCGCTTCATCGACGCGGTCGAAGCGATGCGAGTGGGCGATCCCTCAGACGAGGCCACCGACCTCGGGGCGCTGATCTCGGGGCAGCACCTCGAGAAAGTTCAGAGCTACGTCGAGTTGGCCAAGCAGGAAGGAGGCAATCTACTCACTGGTGGGGCGCCATGTATGCCCGTGGAATTCGAGCATGGCAACTGGATGGCACCCACGGTTATCGAGGGACTGAGTCCCGACTCGCGGTGCTCGACCGAGGAGATCTTCGGGCCCGTGGTCACGCTCCACCCATTCAGCAGCGAAGACGAGGCAGTGGCTATTGCCAACAACACCCGCTACGGGCTCGCCGGAAGCGTATGGACTGGTGACCTCGAGAAGGGCAAGCGGGTCTCCGAGGCCATAGAGACCGGGATGGTTTGGGTCAACACCTGGCTGCACAGGGACCTACGAGTCCCGTTCGGTGGCGTCAAGGATAGCGGAGTGGGCCGCGAAGGCGGCAAGTGGAGTCTGGGCTTCTTCTCAGAGGCCATGAACGTCTGTGTCAAGCACGACTGATGCAGCAACAGTGAAAGTCCGCTCTTGGGCGATGCGGGGCAATATGGCGCCAGTGGGCATCGCAGGGTTGGGCGCATACGTCCCACCCGATGTCATGACCAACGACGACTGGGCCGAGATAGTCGATACCAGCGACGAGTGGATAACCACCAAGACCGGTATCAAGGAGCGTAGAATCGCCGCTGATGACGTCTGCACGAGTGATCTCGCCGTCATCGCCTGCAAGCAGGCCATGGACGAGGCAGGGATTGGGCCCGAAGACGTGGACATGCTCATCCTCGCCACCTCCTCGCCCGACGTCCCGCTCTCCTCCACTGCCGGAATCACCCAGCACAAACTGGGCTGCACCAAGGCAGCCGCATTCGACATCAATGCAGTGTGCGCCGGCTGGGTCCACGCCCTCGATGTCGGGGCGCGCTTCGCCGGCACCCCTGGATACGACAACGTGCTGGTCGTGGGTGCCGAGGTCTACAGCCGCATTCTCAACTGGGAGGATCGTACCACGTGCGTCCTCTTCGGCGACGGCGCCGGTGCGGCCGTCATCCAGGAAGTAGACGAAGGCAGGGGCCTACTTGGAAGCTGGATGATGTCCGACGGCGCCGGAGCCGGGGTCATCGAAATCCCGGCGGGCGGGGTCAAGAAACCGATTCCGTCCTCGGGCTTCGAAGACGGGGAGCAGTACTTCCACATGGACGGGCCTGCGGTTTGGGATTTTGCGACCGCAGCATTTCCCCAAGCGGTCAGGGCCGTTCTAGAGAGAACCGGTCATTCGATAGAAGACGTCGCCATGATAATCCCTCATCAGGCCAACCTGAACATCATCAAGGTGGGCATGGAGAATCTCGGGTTGCCAATGGACAAGACGTTTACGAATCTACAGAAGTATGGTAACACCGCTGGAGCGAGTGTGCCCATCGCCCTGCGCGAGGCCCTAGAAGAGGGGCTAATCGGCCCAGGAGACCTCGTGGTCACCGTAGCCTTCGGCGGCGGGCTGGCCTGGGGTGCTAACGCAATTATTCTCTGATAGTTGCCGAGGGCAAGATAATTCGCTGATGCGCCTTCGGTGCGAACATGCGAGTGAAGGTTCTGCTAGTCGGGATTCTGATGCTGTCGGCGTCACTCGCTGGTTGCTTCAAGGATGATGGCCCCCCTCCGTCTCCTCCCGAACCGACTCTACCGGACGGGGTCTTCATCACCGGGCCGGACGGAGAGAGCCTCTCGCTGGACCTCTACCAACCACTGAACCTCAACTTCGTGTTCAGCAGTGTTGGCGAGGACGGAGCCGAGCCGAGCCTCGGTGTCACGTCGAGTGGTTGCATTTTCTTCATTGCTTTTGAGAAGGTCATGCGTTCTTGTGACCACGGAGAATCATGGGAGGACGTCGCAGGCCCCATGTGTGCATTCCAAACCAATGATCCGTGGGGTTGGGTAGATCCGATAACGGATCGAGTATTCAACGTGCAAATGCAGGGTTTGGAGACATCTTGGATATGTTATAGCGATGATGACGGGGCAACGTGGGTGGGTAATCCACACGACTCTGGTACGACCCCGATTAATGATCACATCAAACTGGCAACCGGCCCTTGGACGAGCAGTGGGTATGGAATCGGCGGCCAGTTTACTCAGGCTTACTACGAGACGGCTGTGTACTATTGTTACAACAAACTCGCCGGAATATTCTGCTTCACCAGTTTTGATGGCGGTGCCACATTTAACACAGGTGGACTGATCTTTGGATTGGCCACCACAAACGGTGGACTGCATGGGGCGATTACTTCTGCTCCGGATGGCACAGTCTATGTCACACCTCGAGTTGAGACACCAACCGTCATCGTTTCCGATGATAATGGTTTGACTTGGTTTGATCGAACCATGGGGGAGGATGTAGGGACGCCCAATCCACGCAAGAATTCGGAGGTTGCGACCGACACTGAATCCAATGCATATCACATCTGGACAGGGGCAGACGAAGGCGTCTACATGTCGAGAAGTACTAATTCAGGAGAGACATGGGAGCAGACCAGTATCCGAATCAGTCCGAGTGCAGTTATCTCGACAGTATTCCCTCAGGTTGATGCAGGCGACCCAGGAAGGATTGCGGTTACCTATCTCGGGAGTGAAAATGCGAGTGAATTGAACCAATCCGACATCGACGGGGAGCCGTGGGACGGTAATGCGCACTACGCGCCCTCCAATGTCAGCTACTACCTGTACATCACCTACAGCCTCAACGCACTTGACCCCGTGCCAGTGTTCCACACCGTCAGGGTCTCTCCTGACCCGGTTCAGGTGGGGAGCATATGCCTGAACAGCGGCGACTGCCGAGACATTGGGGGCTCGAACCGCAACCTACTCGACTTCAACGACCTGCATATCGATCTCGAGGGGCGGGTGTATGTGGCCTTCGCAGACGGCTGCACGGACTCGTGCGCTACCGGTAACAACTCCACGCCAGAGGATTCGCGCAGCAGACTGGGTTCGGTCTACTTCCTGGGCAGTGGTCCCAGTCTGTTCGAGTCAGTGGGTGATCTCGCAGAATTTGAATAGGGATCTGAGAGTACTGGTTACGCCCAAACATACCCTCCAAACACACAAAAATCACCATAGCCCTCTGCTTCCCGCAGAAGCCCATGTCCTCGGCTTGGATTGTTGTAACTGCCTATGCAATTGCAATGATATTGTTCGCAATCTGGGCTCGTCGTGATGTTGGGCGAGAAGACGAATCGTACTATCTCGCTGGGCGGGGACTTTCTGGGCCCCTTCTTCTAGTTACTATGGCGGCCACAAACTTCAGCGCCTTCACGGTTTATGGGTCGAGTGGTGCGGCTTACAGAATTGGGCTATCATTTCTGCCAATCATGGCATTCGGAACCGGTTTCATGGCGGTCTCCATGTATGTATTAGGGAGAAAGGCCCGTAGTCGATCAATTCAGCATAACGCAATGACTGCACCTGAGATGATAAGGGGTCAGACAGGATCTCGAGAAGCCCAGATTACAATGGCAACAGTTCTGATACTTGCCACCATCCCATATCTCGCGTTACAGCCAAGAGCGGCTGGCATCGTTGTCTCTGCACTCTTCGGAGTGCCGGATTGGGTGGGTGCAGTTTTGGTTACTAGCTTGGTTGTAGCATACACTCTGACTGGCGGGCTCAAGGCCGTAGTAAGGACTGATGTTGTTCAGGGAACCATAGCCTTGGTACTATTGTGGCTAGGGTTAGCAATGGTTGTGAGCGATGCAGGGGGTTTGAGTTCGGCAATGAGCAGCCTTGCAGCATCGGAGCCGGAATTACTGGGAAGAGAGGGGAGTTATACTCTATTGATATGGATAAGCACACTATTGCTCTGGCTTTTTGCTGATCCTATGTTTCCCCAACTTTACCAAAGACTGTGCGCCGCAGAAAACGACTATTCTATTGGCCGGATGGCCACACTTTACCCGGCTGTGGCTTGGCTTGCATTCTTGCCGCCAATTCTGATTGGTACACTTGGGCATCTAAGATATCCGGGCCTCGACAAAGCCGGCTCAGACAACATTCTACCCAATCTTATTGTGGATGTAGGAGGAGAATGGTTAGGGGGGCTCGTACTAGTTGCGGGATTGGCCGCCCTTATGTCCACAATGGACTCTCAACTTCTGGCAACAGGGTCTTTGGTGACTAGAGATTTGATTTCGAGTGAAGATCGTAGACCGGGTCAGAGAGAGATGGTAATAATCGCTTTAGCAATTCTAGGATTGATGCTTTCACTTTGGTCAGATCTCTCTATACTGGATCTCGGGCTACTTGCATTCTCCATGTATGCAGTTATGTTTCCGTCGGTATTCATTGCTGCTCATGTTGACGGTTTAGATGGGCGTTCGATTATCACATCGATTATCGCGGGCGAGGCGGTTGTTCTTCTGGCTGTATTCTCACCCGAGTCATTTGATGGCTGGTGGATTTCCCCTGTAGGTCCTGCAATGCCGACTGCAGTAATTCCTTCATTAATCGCAGCACTGGGCGCTCTCTTGATTACTCAGATTGTATGCTCTCCTGATTCTGCAAGTAGAATCTTTAGTGGCATTCGTATTGAGAGGGCATCGGTGATACCCGTGTTGGGTCTTTTCACCATCTTTGCCCTAGCTCAGGATTTCTGGTGGTGGGCGGACAACAGTCCGGGTCACCTAGGTCTGCCGATTTGGGTCTGGTGGGCAGCTGTCCTATCCATTGCTCAGACAGCAATTATGGCCATATGGGTCAGAAGAGATGTTGCTGAGGATGATCTGTCACACATTCATTGAATTAACTAACAACAATCAGGTTACTCAAGAGGTTCCCACAATCCAGTCGAGACGTTGAACGTGACCGTGCTGCCGTCGGGATTCTGGGCATATACAGTACCCGCATCGTCGACCCACACGAGCTGGCCCTGCTCGTTCATCTTGGCATGAGGAGGAGGAGTGGGGCGGCTAAGGTCTGCTTCGAGCTCTTCTAGGAACTGCCCGGTGTTAGTCTCCGATTCTGGCTCTGACTCGTAGGCAGGCTGGGTCGGCGTCTCGACACTGTGTGTGTGTTCGGCTGCCTCGGTCACTGTTGCCTCTCCCTTGCGCCGCATAACCATCCAACCGCCAAGACCGAAGACTAGTATGGAGCCGAAGATAGCGATGACAAAGCCGTACTTTCCAAATAGGTCCTCCTCAAGGTGCTTGGATGCATCACTAGGGAAGGCGTCACCGTTGTCACCATAGCCGTCGCCGTCAGTATCGGCCCACTCAGTCGGGTCCTTCGGGAATGCGTCCACGGCGTCACCAAAGCCGTCGTCATCAGTGTCTGTGTCCTTTGGATCTGTATCTGCGGTCGCCTCTTCGGAGTCAGTTAGACCATCGTTGTCATCGTCTGGATCCTCGTTGTCGCCAAGTCCGTCGCCATCGTTATCCAAATGCTCGGCTGGGTTCAGTGGTAGCGCGTCGCCGTCGTCTGGGAATCCGTCATTGTCATCATCCGAATCCTCCTCAGTGTCCTTACAGCCATCTGCATCGTTGTCTGATCCAGGACTGCTTGACCATCCCATCATGCCCAGTGGGCACATGTCAGTGCCGTCGACGACTCCGTCGTTGTCATCATCTGAATCTGCCGTGTCGTGTATCCGGTCGCCGTCACTGTCGATGAAGCAATCGTCCTGAGAATCGGCCCCCTCTTGCAGAGTGATGTGGTTCTCCGGGCAGCCCTCTGTGCTGGTACTAGCTGTTCCTGTTGCATAGGTGTCCAGCGGAGCAGGGGTCTGATGGTCAAGCCCTACCACGGAAACGTAGTGGCCGGGCGCGGCATCGATACAAGACAGTTGACCTGGCGAATCCTGGTAGGTACCCAGACTACAGGGGGTCTGTGTGGAGCTGGCTTGGTTGCCCACGTAGTGGCCGAGGTCTGCAGAGATGCAGTCTGCGGCGCTCCCAGAGGCTTCGGATGGGTTGTAGGTTCCTGCCGGGCAGGCTGATTGGGAAATCGCACCACTAGATGATACAAAGTGACCGGGATCAGCATCAATGCACGACATCTGACCAGAATTTGGCTGGTATGTACCATGAGCACACTCGAGATGCTCAGCAGTGCCCCATTCAGCTGAGTAGTGCCCGGGCTCGACATCGATGCAGTCATCACGGTCGTCCGAGCCAGTAGCAGGATTGTAGGTAGTCGGAGGGCATTCTGTTTGCGAGGCTGAGCCATTGCTATCGACGTAGTGTCCAGGCTCCGCGTCCGAGCACGAAGATGCGCCAGAATATGGCTGGAAGGTGCCTAACAGACATTTCAACTGATTCTGATAATTTGTCGCTGGAACATAATGGCCAGGGTCGGAGAGGATGCATGAGGCCTGTCCGAAGGAGGGTTGGTATGAGCCGGCTGCACACGGAATCTGCTCGGCTGCCCCAGCCATCGGAACATAGTTGCCCGCGTCAGTAGGTAGGCAGTCGGATGCAGAAGATGAACCCGTGCTTGGATTGTAGGTGCCCGGAGTACAGGCAATTTGAGACGTAGATGCTGGTGTGTCGACGTAGTGTCCGGGTGATGCGTCTGTGCATGATGACTGGGCGGTGTTGGGATTGAAAGTACCTAAGCCGCAAGTGGTCTGCGAGTTGGCGCCGTGAACTGCGACGAAGTAGCCGGCATCAGCATCGAGACAGGACGACTGACCGGATGACGGTTGATAGTGACCTGGAGTGCAAGGAGTCTGGTAGGAAGAGCCTGCCATAGGAACCGAGTTTCCGGGGTCTGCCTGCTGGCATGCGTCAGCACTGGATGAGCCCATCAATGGATTGTAGGTCCCGGGCAAACAAGGAGAAGGTGATGTCGCAGCACTTGTGCTCACATAGTATCCAGCTGGTGATTCTATGCATAACGAGGATCCTGAGTTCGGCTGAAATGTGCCCGGATCGCAAGCGGTTTGGTTAGTGGACCCAGTGGTTGGCACGTAGTAACCAGGATCTGCAGAATCACATCTGTCTTGACCATAAAGAGACTGGTAGGAACCGATGTCACACGGAGTCTGCGAGGTGGAAGCCACTGAGTTCACGTAGTGACCTGGTGATGCGTCCAAGCAGAACGATTGGCCGGTACTTGGTTGATAGGTTCCTATGGGGCAGGCCGTTTGATTGGTTGAGTTGTAGTACAGCACGTAATATCCAGCAGATGCATCGATGCACGATGACTGTCCGGTACTTGGCTGATAGGTTCCGGGAGAACAGGCTGTTTGGAAGTCCGAACCGGTGGATGGAACATAGTATCCTGCATCTGCGTCGAGGCATGAGGCCTGCCCTATGTTTGGCTGATAGGTGCCAATGATGCACGCGACCTCTTCGGTCGCTCCCGTGGTGTTAACATAGTGACCAGCCGAAGCGGGAGTCTGATCAATCGCAGCGTAGGTATTGACAAAATTACCTAGAGTAGCTAACAGACATGAAGTCTGGGCCGTTCCTGACTGGAATGAGCCGGGGCTACATGGTGTCTGGGTGGTCGAACCGCTACCTGAGACATAATGCCCAGGCGACGCACCGGTGCACGAGGATTGTCCAGTGTCTGGTTGATAGGTCCCTGGAGAGCACAGGTATTGGCCGGCTCCAATCTCGACATCAATGGACATCGTTGGGTTGCCCACTAAGGTTCCATCAGCGATGTCGAATAGCCAAACCTGTAACGTGTACTGGCCTGTCCCGTTCCACGGGGAGACGAGGATGTACAGGTTGGTTTCCGCCGAGAAGTTCGTGTTGTTGGTCGAGGTCTCGTCGTAGGAAGTCGAATAGCTCGAGTTGAGCAGGTTCAGGGCCTCGTCGTAGATGGCGAGGTCGAAGTCAGCTCCCGAGGGAGATGTCAGGCCCACTGTGACGCCATGATCCTTAGGGACCGCCATCATGTACAGATCTTGTGCGTCGCTGGAGGAATGTATCGAGCCATTGTATTCCGCACTCATAGCTGAGATGTTGAACGCCGAGGAGGAGTATGAACCGGCATCTCCGAAGCTCGGACTGGTGTAGTTGCCAGCCGAGCTATTGACGCAAGAAGACTGTCCGAGATCCGGCTGATAGGTGCCAGATGGACACAGAGACTGCGTGATTGCTTGGCCGACACTCACGAAGTTTCCAGCTGATGCATCGTAGCACAACGGATATCCGGCCTCGGGCTGGTAGGAACCAACTGAGCAAGATGTGTGATAGAGATCACCAGACTCTGCGTAGTGCCCGGCCTCTGCCGGACTGCATGCGATTCTCCCCCATGAACCAGGATTACAGTTCATCCATCTGGAGGGGTTGCTCGGGTAGGGGTCGTCCGGCACCGCCACACCGTCGCCATCGTCGTCGCCCGCCATGTGAGTGTCGAGTGCATTGACAGTACCATCGCCGTCCATATCCTGGTCCGAGTAGGCCACCTCGGCCCCGAGTGCGAAATTCATTGTATGAGGATTAAGCAGAGGGTCTGTGGTTCCATCAAACTCGCCGGATTGTTGACCCCAACATTGCATTGAGTAGTCATTGAGTATTGCGCATGTCGCACCAGATCCAGCCGAGATTGCTATGGCACTGCTGCCAGTGCTCAGATTGACGTGCACTGGGGCGTTTCCATTCACACCGTTGCACCCACTGGAAGGGATGACCGAGCTACACGAACCGTCGCCCCACTGGCCATAGGTGTTGACGCCCCAGCAGTTCATCGAGCCGTTGTCAAGGATTGCACACATGTGGTCTGAAGTCCCGTCGATAGCGACTGCAGTCCTGCCGGCGGCAAAATCAATATGGACAGAACCATTTGTGACTGCCCCAAACATCGAGGTGACTGTGTAGGACTGGCCCCAGCAGTATACGGAGCCGTTCTCGAAGATGGCGCAGGCCCCATAGCCAGGAGTAGCTATAGCGACGGCTCGCATTCCTGTCGAGTGATTGACCTCAACTGGCTCATTGCTGTGAGTAGTAGTACCATCCCCAAGAACTCCGTAGAAGTTTCCTCCCCAGCACTTCACCGCCCCCGTATTCGTTATCGCGCACGTGGAATCGACTCCAGCGGATATTGCCACGGCGGTGGTGTTAGTCCCCAGGTCAACGCTCACGGGCGAGTTCCTATTCGCGTTGGACCCGTCTCCAAGCTGTCCGACGTTGTTCCTGCCCCAGCAGTTGACAGAGCCGTCGGTGAGAATGGCGCAGTTGTGGTTGTTCCCATCGGATATAGCAGCGGACATACGGGTGCCGAAGTCGACTGTCCCGTTGCTGAGGGAGAAGGAGCCGAGACCGAGCTGGCCGTAGTTGTTGGGCCCTGTGCATCTGAGGCTATAATTGTCCAGAAGAGCGCAGGATCCTGCGACTGATATCACATCATCGTTAGTGTAGACAGGGGCCCCACCTCCGGTGCTGTTACCTCCCCCAGTACCGGAGGTGAAGGTCACTAGAGTACCGTTGTCGAGGACTAGAGTGGGCGAACCCGAGTTGAGTTCAAACGCCGAGTGAGAGAATACCGAGTTCCTCTGCGAGCCGGGCTGATTGTAAGGCGAAGAAGGAGGTGATGAGGTAGCCTCGGAAATGGTCCATGAGGCAGTTCCCCATGAGTCGCCGGAAGTTGTTCCTGTCCCATCTACGAAGTTCACTGCTAGATTGAAGGTTGTATCACCAGAACCGCTGGAAGGAGCTGTCCAGTCGATTGTCCACGAGCGCGAATTGAAATTGGAGTGAGTCGCTTCTCCATTAGTCGCTACCTGAGCGTTGGTTCCAGCATTGGATAAGGTGCCTTGGGTCGCGTCTAGGTTGAATCCTCCCTTCGTTCCAGAGGTCCCGCCACTGCCGCCGATAGTTAGGGAGTAAACTGTCCCCGGTGTGTAACCAGAACTAGGCTGACCAGCCAAGGATGGAGTGACGGTGTTTGCTCCTCCATGGCAGGATCCTCCTCCGCAACCTGTGCTAGAAGATCCAGTCTTACCTGAACTGTAGGCAAACGCCTCTTGGGGGACAGCGAAAACCAGCAGTAGTAGAATTAGAAGTGCGATTTGCCTTGAATAACCATTGTCCATTCTCATACCCTCCTTGTCTTCTCATTGTATCTTGGTCAAAGAGGTTCGTCGGACCAGTCCGACTAGTGCCCATTATAGAAGAAACCGATGCAGTTCGCAATATCACTATTCCTGCGCCACGTCCGGCCTTGCATCAGCGTTCAGAACGGCTTTCGCGAGGCCTGGTATGTCCAGTCCGGCGGCCTCAAAAGCCTCGTTCAGAGAATAGGAGTTCCCCTTTGACGAAGCCCTTGCACAAGCGCTTACTAGCCTCCAAGCACCTTTACTGCCGATTCCGGGTATGGCCTCTAACTGGTGCTGAGTCGCCGAATTTACATCCAGACCTGTCTCGACACCGGTGATGCTGCGCATCCCGTGGCTCGTGACTATAATTTCCGAGGCGCTCTCTAGTGGTATCTTGTACGGGACTCCTACAAGGATAGGGTACGCTCCTATCTGCCGTCCGAAGGTTATGCCAGCTGTCCCTATGATGGATTCATCGCGATGCTTTGGTTCCAATACCTGCTCAGGCCTGCGGATACGGTCATCATGGGCCTCCCACCAGACTCCTTTGAGGGTCGTGCCAATCGGCAGCATCTCCTCCAGTAGAGGTCGGTCGATGCCCTCACGGACCTCACGCTTGAATTCGCTGAAGGCCTGCTCTGGAATCTCCTGAAAGCCCTGCCCCTCAACCTGTCGGATGTTAATTCTCCTGAGCCACAATCCCTCCTCCCGCATACTCTTGAGGAGTTCAAGATTCATCCGGTAACTCTCTACGGTCTCTCCATTCAAGCCAGCGATGAAATTGAGTCCAGGTAGTAACTTGGGAAGTCCCCTTTCTCCGCGCTCTCTACCGTATTCGTTGACCAACCTGACTGCGGTTCGGAGCTGATTCGGATCGCAGTTCAACCAGTTCTGCTCGTGCACTGTAGGATCTGCCGACTCCAGTCCAAACGAGAGCACCGCACCGTCGGAGAGAGTCTCGACGAGAGTCTTCGTTATCTCAGTGGCCGGCTCGATACTCTCGGCGACAATCGATGGGTTGGCATTATCGACATGGAGAATTGTTAGTCTCTCGTCCTCGCGCGCACCGTGCAGCACCTTGGCTATCGGCTCGGGGTCCGGGACTGGATACTCGAGATTCTCCACGCCTTCAGCACGGTAGGTGTAGATGTCCGTAGCCCCTCCTATGCGGACGTTCCTAACTCCTGAGTCAAGAGCCGTGGATATCTCTGCGAGGACATCTTCCTCGTCACGCCATAGCGGCAGCCCTTTCTTCGGTTCGATGCAGAACTTGCACCCACGCTTGAAGCGGACGCATCCTTGGTAGAGCTCGATTTCATAGGTTAGCGGTCCGGGAGAGCCTTCGGGAGAAGCGAGATCAGGGTGTTCGGTGACTGCTTTCGAAGATGCTCCCGCCAGTGCCCACTCAGACCATTGCTCGGGTGTCCTCTTTCTGTGTCCCCACTGCCCCGTCGACAGATAGTGATGGAGTGAGGCATCGGTGTCCTGGACTGCGCAGAACAGCCTCGATCGGAGCGGCGTCCAGCCGTCGTAACGCCAATTGCGGATTGCCCAGCCACCGCACAGCACAGGCTGCTCGCTCGGCAGAATTGAGAGTAGGTTGTCCATCTCACGACGACTGATTGGAGTTCCCCTGACATACTTGCCCGGAACTACAGCCCCTGCTAGAATGACAGTGCCGTCCAAATCTGACAGTTCCCTACGAAGTGCCGCCCTCTCACCGGGGTCGTCCAGCCGTGTCTTCTGGTGCATCCTCCACTGGTCGATGGTCATGTATGTGTACGGCACACCCCGAGATTCCAGTACCCCGCAGATGTAGCGGATGTGGAAT
>Ga0208764_10000321_pt1 | contig 30354 bp, 23 predicted proteins | sample ETNtaG_18_FD_185762 | JGI IMG/M metagenome (GOLD analysis project Ga0208764, IMG submission 185762) | Marine microbial and viral communities from oxygen minimum zone, Eastern Pacific Ocean - ETNP201302SV91 (SPAdes) (version 2) | ecosystem: Environmental > Aquatic > Marine > Oceanic ... | reverse complement strand
AGCCAGATAAAGGAAGTCCTGTATGTGGGAAACCTTTATCAGAAGTTTCTTTTCCAAAAGCAAGTATTGTTGGAGTCATAAACCATCATGGTCATTTCACAATAGCAAGAGGTTCTTCTCAATTAACAGAAGAAGATACAGTTCTTGTTTTTGCAAAAAATTCCGTAACTGATAAAGTTCGGAAATTATTCATTTCCCAATGAACGTTAAAACAATTCTAAATATACTCAGTGCATTAGTAACAATTATGGGATTAACTATGTTATTACCCGCTTTTGTTTCATGGTTGTATAATGAACCAGATATTTCATCTTTTCTATTTTCTTCTGCAATAACAGTGACTTTTGGAATACCTATCTGGTTTTTTACAAGAAAAAGCAGAAAACTTCGTAATAAAGACGGGTTTGCTATAGTTACGTTTTCTTGGATAATCACAGCTCTTGCCGGTTCGTTACCATTTTATTATTCTGGTACAATTCCTGTTTTTACAGATGCATTTTTTGAATCAATGTCCGGAGTTACAACAACTGGATCTTCAATTATTGGTAATATTCAAACATTACCTCATTTACATAATGGAATTGAAAGTTTATCAAATGGTATGCTTTTTTGGAGGTCCTTTTTGCAGTGGATAGGTGGGATGGGTATTATCTTGTTTACTATTGCTATTTTACCTTTACTTGGAATAGGAGGTGTTCAGTTATTTAAAGCAGAGGTTCCAGGGCCTGTAACAGATAAAATTCGACCAAGAGTTAGAGAAACAGCAAAATTATTGTGGACTGTATACTTGGGAATTACTGTAGTTGAAACAATTTTATTAGGTATAGCTGGCATGGGTTGGTTTGATGCTATATGTCATTCATTTACAACAATGCCTACTGGTGGTTTTTCAACTAAAAATGCTAGTATTGCAGCATATGATAGCCAACTTATTGAATATATTATTATAATTTTTATGATTATTGCAGGAACAAACTTTTCACTGCACTTCAGAGCACTTTCTGGGAAATTGAACAGTCATTTCACGGATAGAGAATTCAAAGCATACTTTTCCCTAATTATTTATGTGACTATAATTATTTTCTTAAGTATTGCAATAAATGGTGATTTAAATGAAGAGAACTTCCGATCTTCTTTATTTCAAACTGTATCGATAATTACAACTACAGGATTTTTTAGCGCTGATTATGAATTATGGCCATACTTTGTTCAGTTTTTATTATTATGTCTAATGTTTATAGGTGGCATGGGTGGATCAACTGGAGGAGGAATGAAGATTATACGCATATATGTATTATTTAAATATATGGCTCATGCAACCCAGCGGATGCTTCATGCAAAAGCTATTATTCCTATCAAAATAGGTGATCGTTTTATATCAGAAGATGTAATAAGAAATACCCTTGGTTTTTTCTTGTTTTACATATCTATTTTTGTTTTTACAACTCTCTCGCTCACATTAATGAATGTAAATCTTGAATCTGCTATTGGTGCTTCAGCAAGTGCGATTGGAAATATTGGTCCTGGCTTGGCAGATTTTGGACCTAGTGATAATTATGCTCTTTTGCCAGCTTTTGGCAAATGGTTGCTTTCGTTTTGTATGCTTTTGGGTAGATTGGAAATTTTTACTATAATGGTAATTTTTAGTAAAGTATTTTGGAAATAATGGAGATGATTTATGTCATATATCAAGATCAATAATGATAATTTAATATCTGAAATAATCATAGACCGTCCAGAAGCATTAAATGCAATGAATTCTGATGTGTTGTCAGAACTGACTGATGCAATGAAAAAAGTAAAATCAGATGATAAAACAGGAGTTGTCATTATTACAGGTGCGGGTGATAAAGCATTCATTGCAGGAGCAGATATTAAAGCTATGCAACAAATGAATGCCAAAGAGGCGTTTGATTATGGAAAAGCTGGTCAGCAATTAACTATGATGATTGAAACTTCTTCAAAGCCAGTTATCGCTGCTGTAAATGGCTTTGCTTTAGGAGGTGGATGTGAATTGGCATTAGCATGTCATATGCGTATTGTTTCTGAAAATGCAAGCTTCGGTCAGCCAGAGGTGAAATTGGGGCTTCTCCCTGGATGGGGAGGTACACAGAGGTTGCCAAAAATTGTTGGGGTTGGAAAAGCAATTGAATTAATAACTACGGGGAAAATAATTAATGCTGAAGAATCGTATAGAATTGGTTTAGCAAATAAAATATGTCCTCAAAATCAGTTAATGTCTGAATCAAGAAAATTAGCTTCAAGTATTTTAAAAAATGGTCCAAGAGCTATTAGCTCTTCTCTTCGATGTATTCATGATGGATTAACGATGAGCATAAAAGAAGGCATGGATATCGAAGTAGAAGAATTTGGTGAATTATTTCGCCATGATGAAAGAATGGAAGGGTTAACAGCGTTTATAGAAAAAAGAGATCCAGAATTTCGTCATTAAATCCAATCAGTTGTAAATGAATTTAGATTATACAACATATCGAATTAATTGTTCTCATCCTTTCGGCATTTCAAGAAGCACACATTCACATTATGATATTGTTTACATATATATATCAGATGGGGATTATATAGGTAGAGGAGAAGCGGCTCCTTCTGCCCGTTATGATGAGTCAACGGATCAAATATTAACTCAATTAAAATCTATCGATAATATTGATAATAATCTGAATCTAGAAGAAGGTGTTATTTGGTGTAAAAAAAATTCAAATGGTATTAGCTCTCTTGAAGCAGCATTAAGTACAGCCTGGCTGGATTTATGGGCAAAAAAGAATAATAGACGTATTTCTGAATATTTTCAATCTGGTAATAATATGTTATATACGTCATATACTATTGCAATAGGAGATTTAGATTTAATTCCAAAGAAAATTGAAGAAGCTCATCCTTATCAAATTTTAAAAATCAAATTGGGGGTAAGTATTGAGGATGATAAGCAGTTAATTAAGCTAATACGAAATGAGACAGATAAATTAATTAGGGTAGATGCAAATGAAGGATGGAATCTAAATATGGGAATAGAAATGTGTAAATGGCTTGCAGATCATAACGTAGAATTTATAGAGCAACCTTTTAAGGCTAATAATTTAGCTGATACAGCAAAATTAAAAGAAATATCACCATTACCCCTCATTGCTGATGAAAACAGCATTACATCACTAAATATACCTGATATTGCTCATGCATTCGATGGAATAAATATTAAATTGATGAAGTGTGGATCTCTATTTGAGGCTAAGAAGATGATTGACTTAGCACGTCAATATGATATGAAAGTAATGTTGGGATGTATGGTGGAGTCTTCTATTGGTATAACGGCTATGTCAAATTTATCACCTCAGGTAGATTTTGCAGATTTAGATGGTAATCAGTTAATTAACAACGACCCCTATGTTGGAGTTAAAATTATAGATGGTAAATTAAAACTACCATCTGAAGACGGAATAGGTATCAAATTAAACCCTGAATACAAAAAAGATTTTAATAATTTAAAATGAAAATATTAAGCATAGAACATATTGGAATAGCAGTTGAACAACTTAATAATCGTTCACCCTTTTGGGAGCATATTTTAGGTATAAAGCACAGCTCAACTGAAGTGGTAGAGCATGAAGGTGTTAAAACAGATATATATGATACGGGAAGTGGAAAAGTTGAATTATTAAAATCAATATCAGATGATTCAACCATAGAAAAGTTTTTAAATAAAAAGGGCGAAGGAATACATCATGTATGTTTTCAAGTAGATGATATAGATTCAGCAATAAAAGAACTTAAAGAAAATAACATTTCGATAGTTTCTGAAAAACCATCAATTGGAGCTGAAGGGTATAAAATAGTTTTTATTCATCCTAAAAGCACAGGTGGTGTCTTAGTTGAATTAGCTGAAAAAGCTACTTAACTCCATTTCTTTCCAATTCTGCAGTTTTTTTCAAGATAAATTTCCAAGCATTTAATACATGATCTTTAGTCGTATTTGTTTGTCCAATAGGAAATATTATAATGTATTTATTATTTATGATTATTGAAATTATGATAGAATAATTTTAAATGATAATATTGAAGAATTATAAAGAAAAAGATTTGATGGCGAATAGTTAAAGAAAAGTAAATTTTGCAAATGAATAATTCATTAAAAAATAAGATACCTAATGTTCCCAAAAAGCCGGGCGTGTATCAATTTATCAATAATAAGGGTGAAATAATTTATATTGGAAAAGCAAAGGACTTACGTGTTAGAGTCCGCTCATATTTCCAGAAAAACAAGTATCAAACACCAAAGAATCAATCAATGATAAAAAGAATATCTGATTTAGAATGGATTGTTGTATCATCAGAAGTAGAAGCTTTGTTAACAGAAGCAAATTTGATAAAAGAAAATAGACCTCATTATAATATTAATCTTAAAGATGATAAATCTTTTCCTTATATCAGAATTACTAAAGAACCTTACCCAAGAATCTTTATAACTAGAGAGATTATCAAAGATGGTTCTCGATATTTTGGACCCTATACAGATGTGTATGTACTACGTAGATCGCTTAAAGCAGTGCATAAGATTTTTCCTATTCGTAGCTGTGACTTCTTGCTAGATAAAAATACAATACAATCTTTAAAAGTAGACTTATGCCTTGATTATCATATAAAGAAATGTGATGGCCCCTGTCAGGGTCTAGTTTCCAAAGAAGAATATAATAAAATGATCAAACGAGTTGTTTCTTTTTTGCAGGGTAGAACAACTGAGACTGAATTATATATCAATGATCAAATGTTGAAGGCTGCAAATGAAACTAGATATGAAGATGCTGGAATGTATAGAGATCAATTAAATGCAATTAAGAATTTTAAAGATAAACAACGGAAGATTGCTGCAGATTTTGATGATCGTGATGTTATTGCTTTGTCACGGAAAGAAAATATGTGCGTAAGTGTAATTGTAAGGATACGTAATGGAAGAATTCATAGTCGCGAGAAAATATCCATGAATATTTCTGATCAAACTGATGAAGATATAATAGAACTCGTTATCACACAATTTTATTTGAATTCAGACTTTATTCCTAAGGTGCTTAATGTATATAAAATGCCAACTAATAAAGAACAATTAATTAATTGGTTAAAGGAAAAACGTAATGGGAGTGTACTTATTAAAGTACCTATTAAAGGTGATAAAGCAAGAGAAATTAGGCTGGCCGAACAAAATGCAAAGTTGCTATTAGGGGAATGGATAATTAATAGAACAAAACGTCGAGAATTAATACCAAAAATGATCCATCAACTACAGGAAGATTTACAGCTTAAAATACCTCCTCGTAAAATTGAAGCATTTGACATATCACATTTAGGAGGAGAGGATACGGTTGCTTCAATGGTTAGTTTTATTGATGGTAAACCAAAAAAATCAGAATATAGAAAATATAAAATAAAGGGAGTTAACGGTATTGATGATTTCGCTGCAATTAGGGAAGTTGTATTAAGGAGATATAGAAAATTAAAAGATGAGAAATTATCTTTCCCGGATCTTATACTGATTGATGGAGGAAAAGGGCAATTGAATATGGCTATATCTGCACTGCGAGAACTTGGACTAGATTATTTATTAGTTATTGGCCTAGCTAAACGTTTAGAAGAAGTTTTTATTCCTGGAAATTCTGACGCTCAATCAATATCTAAAAATTCTCCTGGTTTAATATTATTAAGAAGAATAAGAGATGAGGCGCATCGGTTTGCTATTACATATCAAAAGCAGAGAAGAAATAAGAAAGTACGTAAATCAATCTTTGATTCAGTGAATGGAATGGGTCCAAAGAGAATACAAACATTATTAAGCTCATTCAAAGGAATTGAAAATATTGCTAAGACAGATACAGGTATTATCGCTAAGAAAACAAATATACCACTGAAGATTGCTGAAGAGATTGTTTTAGTAGCAAAACGATTTCTTATAGAACAAAAATCTAAGTAAACCTTCTTTTATAATCGTATTATATATTAAATAGTATTGTATTTTCTGTGATAAATATCAACTATATGTTCCAAAAAAACTAGTAGATTACCTTGATGAACCACTTCCGATATCAACTTTATGTTTTAATCATAATTAATCTATTATTTGGTCAAGAAATTGCTCAAGATAGAATAATTGTTAAAATCGCACCTGATATTTCACGTGCAGAATTTAACGCATCTTTAGATACTAGTAGATTTGTTATAGAAAAGGTGCTCGTAAAAAGATTAAATATTGTTAGTATAAAACTAAAAAATGACACCATAGATCCTTTAAGCTCTATAAAAGAATTTCGTATGAGTCCATTTGTAGATAAAGTCATTCCTGATACGAAGGTTACAAGAAGAAATACGCCAGATGATACGCAGTTTTCGGAGCAATGGGGTCTTCATAATACGGGGCAAAGTGGAGGTACGGTTGATGCAGATATAGATGCAGTCGAAGCATGGGATATATCAACGGGTGGTGTGACGCCTCTGGGCGATACAATTGTAGTTGCTATAGTAGATGGTGGTATGTTATTAACTCATGCTGATTTAAGTCCAAATCTTTGGACAAACTGGGGTGAGATAGCAGGCAATGGGATAGATGATGATAATAACGGATACATAGATGATATTCATGGATGGAATGCATATTCATCAAATGGTTCAATTCCAAGTGATGGTCATGGAACTCATGTTGCTGGCATAGTTGGAGCAAGAGGAAATAATGGTTCATACGTTTCTGGTGTGAATTGGGATGTGAAATTAATGGCCTTAGGGGGATCATCTGGTACTACATCAATTGTTTTAGAAGCGTATGGATACGTCCTAGATCAACGTGCAATTTATGACTCTACAGGAGGCGCTTCTGGGGCATTTGTTGTAGCTACAAATAGTAGTTTTGGTGTTAATAATGCAGATTGTAATAGTGCAAGTTATTCTCTATGGAATGACATGTATAATGCAATGGGTCAATATGGGATTTTAAGTTGTGGTGCAACAATGAATAATAATTCTAACGTCGATGTAACAGGTGACGTTCCGACTGGCTGTGATAGTGATTATATGATTTCTGTTACTAATACTACTCGTAATGATTCTAAAAATAGTGGCGCTGCTTATGGACTAACAACAATAGACCTAGGTGCTCCAGGAACACAAATATTATCTACTTACACTGGAGGAGGTACATCATCCTTATCAGGGACTTCAATGGCTACTCCACAAGTTGCCGGCGCGGTAGGATTTATACATTCATCTATGTCAGCTGGGTTAGCGTCATTTTTTCGCGAATCTCCAGATCAGGGTGCAATAATTATTAAACAAATTATATTAGATGGCACGGATCAGCTTCCTTCACTCAATGGTATTACCGTAAGTGGCGGTAGACTTAATTTATATAATTCTGCAGTACTGAGTATGGAATATTTAGCTGCAGATTCCTTAGATCCAAACCCAATTACTAACCTTACGGCAGATACATCTGAATGGTATCGAGTTTCTTTAGAATGGGATGATCCTACCGAGTTATTTGGAGGTGACCCCATCCCAAATTTCATGATTGATATTTATAAAGATGAAGAGTTTGAAACATCTGTATGGTCTGGTGTGGAGACATATACTGATGTTGGCTTATCATCTGATGTAGAATACCACTATTCATTTATAACACGTGTAATTGATAATGATTCAATTAGTATAAGTGTCTCTATTCCGGTCATTCCAATTGGAGGAAATTGTCAGCCGGGAGATGTTTCAGGTGATAATATAGTAAATATTTTAGATGTAATAGAATTATTGCGATTCAGCTTAGGTTATTATGAACCAACAGATTTGGATTATTGCAAAGCTGATTTAAATTTTGATAATATCCTTGATATCATAGATGTTCTTATGCTCATGGATATAATACTAGGATTATAATTTATTAAAAAGGAAAGTGAAAGATACTTTAATAGAAAATAAGCTTGATCTTCCATGCAGTAGAAGACAGTTTGTGATAGATGCCTTAACTGGAATAGGAACTATCTCAATTGGTAGTTTTATTATCGTTAATCAATCTGCATGTAGTAGTGATGCAAATCCTGTAAGTCCAAGTGGCCAAGGTCTATCTTTTCTGGTTGATATATCATTATCAGAGAATAGTGCATTGCAAGTTATAGGGGGCACCCTAGCATTGCCTTCTAATGCTATAGATAGTCATGGAATGTTACTATATAGACTGAATGAAAATGTTGTTAAAGTTTATAGTAGAAATTGCACGCATGCTAATTGTACAATTGATGCATATTCTTCCTCTGGAGTTTCAATGTGTTCTTGTCATGGCAGTACATTTGATTTGAATGGAAATGTTATTGATGGTCCTGCAGAAGATCCATTAAAGATATATAGTGCAACTATTTCTGGAGATATTATTACTATAAATTCATAATGAAAAATATTGAATATAATCTATTTATCATTTTACCTATAGTTTCAATTCTTGTATTTATATCTCTTGTTACATTAGCTATGGTTTCATATGATGGTGGGAATGCCATTGATAATTTCAGCTATGGGTATTCATTTTCGACAAACTATTTAAGTGACTTGGGCAGGTATGTTGGATACTCTGGAAGTAATAATTATGTACCATTTTATAGTTTTAACTTATCATTAATCATTATAGGTATTTCATTTTTAATATATTTTTTGTTTCTGCCATCATTACATAATAAAAACCCTATGTCGTTTCTATTATCTAGGATAGGAGGTGTATTTGGATGCTTTGCTAGCATTTGTTTTGCAGGTGTGGGACTTACTCCAGCAGATTTATTTTTTGATATGCATGTCTTTTTTGCAAACTGGGTATTTCGCTCTATGAGCTTAGCTGTATTTTTCTATTCGTTGACTTTTCTTTTTATTAATAAGAGCAATTTCTATTTATCCATAATATTTTTTTTTAGTGGACTCATTGTTCTTTCACATATAATAATAGCTGATTTTGATTTTGCTTTATATATGTCTAATCCGCATAACGCAAAAGTTTTATCACAAAAAGCAGCTGTTATCGCAATGGTATTTATGGTTCCATTAATGGCGATTATTAATTCAAAACAATTAGATAATGGAAGAATTTCTTTAAAGGTATTTGGGTAGTAATTAACTCTTATAAAAGTTTTTCAGCGTAGGATAATCTTCTTTCTTTTAAATTTAATTTTCGCTCTAATAAAAATAGTTTCTTTTCAATTTTATTTATCGAGGAATTTTGATCTATTGTGCGTTTATTTTTTAGTTCTTTTAATATTTGTTTTTGGGCAATAAATGTTTGTTTTTGTTCTAGAAATTGATTTTCAAGCAAATTATGTATCACTTTTTTCATTTCTAAATATTCTTTAGGATCAAATAATCGAGTTAGGAACTTTATCTTTCCATCTGTATTGATAATTATATTTCTTGTTACGCCACTATTTCTATCAGCAAATAGTGCAAAAATATCTGCTCCTGGATCTAGAGCAATGGGGTAGGTTACTTTTAATTCTTTCGAAAACTTCTTAACTATTTCTGCAGATTCATCTCTGTCAATACCGATTACTTTTATACCAACATTTTTATATATTTTCCAAATTTCTTTTTCAATATGAGGCATTTCTTCTCTGCATACTGAGCACCAGCTTGCAGTAAATTGTAACATGGTGACATTTCCCAATAAATCCTTACTATTGATTTGTGATCCATCGGGAAAATCCATCAGAAATTCTGGCAGATCATCTCCTACTTTTACTATATAACCCCTTTCATCAGGTGTTTGAGAAAATGCAATAGAAAGACTTATGATAAATAGAACAGTCTTAATCATAATTTAAAACCATTGTTCTTCAACCATTGTTTATTAACAAATTTACTTAGATAGTTGCGAATACTATCTGGTAATATGACCAATACATTTTTATTAGAATCAAGGTTTTTAGCTGCTTCAATTGCACCCCAAACAGCAGCTCCACAAGAACCACCTATTAATAAGCCTTCTTCTTTAATAAGTCTTTTTGCCATTGCAAATGAGTCTTTATCTGTTGTTTTGATATATTGGTCAACTAACGAATTATCCAATACATCTGGGAAGAAGTCATATCCAATTCCTTCAACATGATAAGGAGTAACTTCTGAACCGCCTCCAAGGATTGATCCCACTGGGTCCACTCCGACAATTTCTATATTTGAAATAGTCTCTTTTAATTTTTTTGCAATTCCAGTAATTGTTCCACCTGTTCCAGTGGAAATAACAACCATATCAAGAGTATCTCCAAACTCATCTATTATTTCTTGAGCTGTTCCATTGTAATGAGCATCTGGATTGTTATTATTACTATACTGATCAAGAATATGAGAATTTGGTGTTTCTTTTTGTAACTGTTTTGCAACGCCAAAAAGACTTTTTGGATCATCATAGGAAACTTCTGTGGGTGTGCGGATTATTTTTGCACCTAATGCTTCCAGAACGACCTCTTTTTCCATGCTCATTTTTTCCGGCATAGTAATTATAAGCTTATATCCTTTTACTGCAGCAGCAAGAGCTAGGCCAATGCCAGTATTACCAGAACTCGGTTCTATTAAGGTATCTCCAGGTTTTATTTGGCCTGATTTTTCGGCTTCATCAATCATGCGAAAGCCAATGCGATCTTTTACGGAACCACCAGGGTTCAAATATTCGCATTTTGCAAATAAATTACATCTTAGTTCAGATCCAACTTTATCAAGTTTTACTATTGGAGTATTACCAATAGCTTCTAAAATATTGTTTAAAATCATTTTAATTCATTCTCATAATTCTATGTTTCAGAAACATTGCCACCACTTATTACGATTGCTATTCTTTTTCCTTTAAAAAAAGATATATTTTCCAATATCGCAGCTAAAGGTACTGCGCAAGAGGGTTCTATCTTATTATTTAATTTTTTTGACATCAAGTTCATTGTTGGGATAATCTTTTCTTCAGGGGTAGTATAAATATTCTTAATATATTTTAAGATTATTGGAAAAGTTTTTGAACCTAGAGATGTTCGTAAACCATCCGCTATTGTTTCAGGGTATGTTGATGGGATAAGTTTCTTGTTTTGTAATGATTGTTGCGCGTCATTAGCCAGTTCTGGTTCAGCTCCAATTATATCTGTTTTTGGAGAGATTGAATTAATTGCAACGGCATTTCCACTTATTAAGCCTCCGCCACCGATTGGGAACATGATTATATCTAAATCTGTAATCTCATCAATTATTTCTAATGAAATAGTGCCCTGGCCAGACATTATTTGATAATCATTATAAGGATGAATAACTGTTGCTTGAGTCTTTTTCTGATGAATTAATAAAGTTTTTTCCCTGCTCTCAACAGTAGGTTCGCATTCAATAATGTTTGCACCTAGTTTGTCTATTAAATTTCGCTTGTATGGTGTTGCATTAGAAGGAAGAATTACTGTAGCATTGATTCCTCTATTTTTTGCTGCTAAACTCAATGCAGTTCCATGATTACCAGAAGAAACAGTAATTACTCCACGATCAGCTTGCTTATCATTTAAAGAAAAAATAGCATTTGATGCACCTCGAAATTTAAATGATCCCGAATTTTGCATATTTTCACATTTGAAATATATATCTGCTCCAACTAATTGATTTATTTCTTCATCTGATTTAATAGGAGTATTAATAATATATGGTTTTATCCTTTTGTGGGCTGATATAATAGTATCTAATGATAGCTGCATAAATAAGTAAAAATAATAATAATCTTTATATATTATATTCTTCCCATAATTTAGCATTATTTATACAAATGAAATACGTCAATAAATACCTTTTAGCATTTCTTGTTAGCTCTCAACTGTTACATGCTGGCACTACTGGTAAATTAGTTGGTGTCGTAATTGATAAAACATCACGAGAACCTCTTGTTGGTGCAAATATCCTTATAAATGGCACAAATTTTGGTACGGCGACGGATATAGATGGTAGATATTTTGTTTTACAAATACCTCCACAAAACTATTCAGTTACATTTTCAATGATTGGTTATAAAGATGTTGTTGTAAAAGGTGTGCAAATCCGGGTTGATTTAACGACCACATTAAATGCTGAACTTGAAGAAGGTGTTATTGGAATGGATGTAGTTGAGGTTACTGCTCAAAGGCCAATGGTTCAAGCAGATGTAACATATTCTCAAGCTAATATTACTAGTGAAGAAATAGATATGTTACCTGTAGAAGAGCTGGAAGATGTAGTTGCTCTTCAAGCTGGCGTTGTAAACTCAGGAGGTCTTCATGTTCGGGGTGGGAGAAGTGGAGAAATAGCATACATGATTGATGGAGTCACGGTTACAGATCCATACGATGCTGGCATGGCAGTTGAAATTGAGAATAATGCGATACAAGAATTACAGTTTATTAGTGGGACATTTAATGCAGAATATGGAAAAGCAATGTCTGGAATAATAAATATTATTACTAAAAGTGGTGACTTTAGGAAATATTCAGGCAATATGTCATCTATGCTTGGAAGTTATTATGCAGATGATCCATTATTTCCGCAATTAGATGAGTTTCGTCCAAATACAATACAAGACATTCAAGGTTCATTTAATGGGCCAATTATAAAAGATAAATTGTCTATTTTTACCTCTGGAAGATATAAACGTAATGGTGGTTATTTATATGGACAAAAAATCTTTGTACCTGAATCTCATCAATGGAACTCCCAAACTAATAATTTTGAATTTATTAGCCCTTCGCACGTGCTTTGGGATTCTCTATATCATCCTTATGGAATCAATGATTCTTCTTGGATTTCTATGAATTGGTCTGATCAATATACCGGTTTAACAAAATTTTCCTGGATTGTTAACCCTACAATGAGGATTGCATACAGTTTAAGTGGAAGTGAAACAGCATCGCAAGGTTATTCGCATGCATATAAATGGAATCCATATGGTAGGTCACACCAGTTTACTACTAAGCTAAGTAATATGTTTGTTATGGACTATAGTATAAATCCGTCCACATTTTTTACTCTTTCACTGTCTAGATCTGTTAATCATTATAGGAGTCAAAGGAGTGATCAACGGAATTATTATCAAAACCATTCTGAGGTTTCAATTGATAGTGTAAACTTTTTTGGGTTTTCCTATGTTGATACTACAATATCGGCTGATCCAAATCTATTTTATGTTTCTCCGACTATTGATGATTACACTCCAGGGAACAACTTTGAAGTCGGTGGACATAGTATGGGGTATTTTGAACAAAAATCAGTAATTAATACTTTTAAAATTGATGGTACGAGTCAGATTAATCGATTTCATTATTTAAAGGCTGGTTTTGAATTTCGTAGTACAAACATGTCTTTAACCAGTTATAGTGTTCAATTGGCGGAGTATACTAGTTATACACCAAGAATTCCTAATGCTATGGAATCTCCTAGTCATAATACCTACGGTAAAAAGGGTAGAAACCCTTTTGAATATGCTTTTTACTTACAAGATAAAATTGAGTTTGAAGACTTAGTGGTTAATATTGGATTGAGATGGGATTATTTTGATCCAAGATGGAAGACGCTAAATGACCCAAGCGATCCTAACATTGATAGTCCAGTAAAGCCAATAAACCGGTTTTTTGATTTAGATGGTGATGGGCAAATATCAGAGATAGAGATATATCCTGATAATCAAAAAGACAATGCAGATAGAATAGTTAGTAATGCTTTTGGTGATTCATGGTACAAAAGCGCAAAAGCTAAATCTCAATTAAGTCCACGGTTTGCTTTGGCGTTTCCCATAACCGATAAGGGTCATATGCATTTTTCTTATGGTCATTTTTTTGCAATTCCCCAGTATAGTTATTTATATACTAATCCTGAATTTGAGGTGCCTGCTGGAAGTGGAACTGGATATACAATGGGTAATGGAGATTTAGAGCCCCAGCGTACGACACAATATGAAGTTGGCTTTTCTCAGCAAATTGGAATGGATATTGGAATAGAATTAACAGGATTTTATAAAGATATTAGAAATTTAAATGCCACAAAAATCATTCAATCATTTGTTGCTGGTGATAAATATGGATTGTATATCAATCAGGATTATGCTAATTCTAGAGGCGTTACTGTTGCTCTTTCGAAAAGAGCGTCTGCGAAGATTTCTGGAAATATTGATTATACATATTCTATTTCTGAGGGAAACGCTTCTGATCCTGCAGCAGCATTTAATGATGAAGCATCTAATATTGAGCCTGAAAAAATGCTTGTTCCTCTTGATTGGGATCAAAGGCATACATTTAATACAAGTTTAACATATCATCCTATTAAGAATTCAGGAGTTGGGATGATTTTTAGTTATGGTAGCGGCCTACCATATACAACTCAGTATCTTGGTGTACGAACTTCTTTTGAAAATAATGCACGAAAACCAAGTACATACAATATTGATTTACGTAGTTATTACCATTTTCAATTTTCAGGAATGAAACTATCTCTAAGCATGAATATTTATAATTTGTTGGATATAAGGAATGAATTAACTGTTTTTTCTGATACGGGAAGGTCAACATATACTTTAGTACCAACATATACACCTCAATATAGTGGTCCTGGATATAATAGTTTGGATGAGTATCTTGTCCGTCCAGATTATTATTCTAGCCCCAGGCGGATAAAAATAGGGTTAAGTGTAAATTTCTAATGAGAATATTTTTAATTATTCCTTTTCTTGCATTTTTATTAGGTCAGACTCCTAATAAATATTTAGAAAGTATAGATAATCGTTCAAAAAGTTTGGATGTGACAGATAGGAAATACGGTGATCACAATGGAAACCGTATTTTTAATAGATTCTACAATTTTGGTGGTATTGGCGATGCTGGGGGTAGTCTATCTGGTATATATCCTTATGGTTCTGGGCATTCTTATTTTTATGAATTTACTCCAGTAGTTGCTGCTAGTGTTATTGATACTAATGGTAATCGAGTTCATATCGTATCAGATGGTGCGGTAGGTTTAAAAGATAATTCTCCCCAAGGATATCAATGGGGCTTTGAACCTCTTACTGGTTATGCAAACCCTAATCAAGAAATTATGGCCATGAGTGATAAGTCATTTACTTGGCCAGAGACATGGCCTAATCGTGGTAGTGATTGGGATGGGTTTTGGAATGGCCAATACGGGAAATATGTTCGGGCAGATCAGGAGTCCTATTTTGTTATGGATGATTACTATAATGATGAATTTTCTTATTTTCCTGATTCAACTGATATTGGTACCGTACCTAAACGTAGATCAGGACTTGGTGTAGAGCTTGAGGTTCGTGTATACCAATGGAATCATCCAGCGGCAGAGGATATAATTATTGTTACTTATTGGATAACAAATGTAGGTACATCGCGTCTTGATAGTGTGATATTTGGAATGTATGGTGATGCAGATATTGGAAGTACAAATGGTGATTATACAGATGATGATGCTTGGTTTGATGTTGCAAATGATATTGTTTATCAATGGGATCATGACGGTTGGAGTAATGCTGACGGAGGGTTTAAGCCAGTGTATTTTGGATGGAGTTTCTTGGAGTCGCCAGGCAATCCTCATGATGGCATTGATAATGATGGGGATGGTATGATTGATGAGAGTCAATTTGATGGTATTGATAATGATGAAGATTGGTTGGCTGAAAGAGATGATATAGGGTCTGATGGGTTAGGAGCGTATCATTATGGTTATAGTGGTCCAGATGCTGATGGAACAGAGGGAAATGGAATTCCTGACCTTGGGGAACCAAATTTTGAAATTACTGATAATGATGAGTCTGATCAAATAGGATTAACTAGCTTTTATTCATCTCCTTATCCAAGTATATACCCGTCAAATGATGAAATTATGTGGAGCCAATTGCAACCAGGATCTTTTGATGTTCCAACGCAGAATATTGATCAAACATTTTTGTATGGTTCGGGGTTTATTAGTTTAGAACCGGGAGAACGAAAGAAATTTGCTGTAGCAATGGTATTTGGCAATGATATGGATGATATATTACGCAATACAGTTACTATGCAGAATATTTATGATAATGATTATAATTTTGCTAAACCACCTTTAAAGCCAAACTTAACTGTAGTCCCTGGAGATAAAAAAGTGACTCTATTTTGGGATAAAATTTCAGAGAATTCTTTAGATGCTATATATGGATCTGATTTTGAAGGTTATAGAGTTTATCGTAGTACAGATCCTGGTTTTATAGATCCGTATGTCATCACAGATGCATATGGAAATAATACATTTAATAAACCGATTGCTCAGTATGATTTGATAGACAGCTTAAAAGGACCGCATCCTATTGGATTTAATGGTATTCAGTATGATATGGGAACAGACTCTGGTTTAGAGCATATGTTTGTTGATAGCAATAATGTATATAATGGAATGACATATTACTATGCAGTTGTTGGATATGATAAAGGATATGATGTTGATTTTTACGAATTAGGCTTTAGTGAGCAAGATAATCTCTTGCCTATTGCACCATCAGAATGCTCTATTATTGTTGATTTAGATCGTAAAGGCAATGTAACGAATATGAGTGAAAATGCAGGTATGGCTGTTCCAAATGCAACTGTTGCAGGGTACATGGGTCCAAACACTGCATCAATTGGACAAGAGTTCGTTGTACATGATTCAGGATACGCAACAGGAAGAATTGAAGTGCTTACCGTTGATCCGAGTGCTGTTCCAGAAGATGCAACTTATTCATTAACTTTTAATCAAAACCTAGGAAGTCCATTTGTCTTTTATTCTGTCCTTGATGAACAAGTAAAATTTGAAACCTTTGTTTTAGCGGGGGGGTACGGAGCTTTAGAACATAAAAATATAGATTCCGCTTCTGTTTCTGTTACAGATGAAACTGGTGGTATGGTTTATCTCTTAGGTCGTGATTATTCTATGGATTATGTGAATGGAATGATCATTGCATCAGAAAATGGCTATTTAGAAGAGATGGGTACATATGTTGTAAGTTTTAAATATTATCCAATATATAATAGTAGTTCAACAGCTGGAGAAACTACTAATCCAATCTTTGATGGTATGAAAGTATTTATATATAATGATCCCATTGCTGTTGATTTTGATTCTTCTGGCTGGATTGGTTCAAATGAACCTTATTGCTATAGAATATTTGATCAAAGAATTCATCCCGCTGATATTGAAATTATTTGGGAAGGCGATCTGGGTGATTCGATTATATCAGACTATTCAAACCTTCCTTCTCCTTTTAGGGTAAAAAATATCACGGATGACAGTGATGTAAGATTTCGAATTTATGATATAAGTAATAATGGCAAATGGGATCCAGAAGAGCCTATTTTATTAATGCCTTATCCTGGTGTCCAAACTCCCTATATGTTTGTTCAGTTTTTCCCTGATTCTATTATATGTCCATATAATGAGAACGAGTATTTATATGATACCACAGCTACAATAGTAAAAGGAGATCGGTTTCGAATATCTACTAAGCGGCCATTTACCAACCAAGATAAATTTCATTTTACAACGAAAAAATCATGGGTTGATAATGAATTAGCTAAAAAAGAAATGGATGATATTGCAGTAGTTCCAAATCCCTATGTAGTAACAGCCCGTTGGGAGCCAAAGCATATTTATGTTTCAGGGCGCGGTCCTCGCAAGCTTGATTTTATTAATTTACCACAAGAATGCACTATTAAGATTTTTACTCTATCAGGGTATTTGGTAGATGAAATAAATCATTCTAGTCAATATGAATATGGTACATATTCATGGGATATGTTAACTAAAGATGGTCTAGAAATAGCATATGGTCTATATATTTATCATATAGATGCTCCTAATGTCGGAGAGAAGACAGGAAAATTTGCAGTTATTAAGTGATGCGTTATATAAAAATATCAATAATTATTATTACACTTTTTCCTATATCATATGGTCAGATAACTGGAAGTGTAAGTAATGTTGCTACCACAGCAGCCTCTTTTTTAGATATAGGTATTGGAGCAAGGTCTTTATCTATGGGTGGCGCTTTTGTATCTATTGCTGATGATCCTACAGCTTTATATTGGAATCCTGCAGGTATCGTTAAAATAGAAAGGCCTATGGCTCATTTTTATCATTCACCATGGATTGCAGATGTGCAATTTAATCATAGCGCTGCAGTGGTGCCTTTAGATCGCTCTAGTACATTGGGGTTTTTTATTACTTCTGTTACTATGGAAGAAATGCAAGTACGGACTGTAAAGTCACCACAAGGTACAGGAGAATATTTTTCAGTTAGTAATGTTGCTTTAGCTGGATCGTATGCAAGAAGGCTAACAGATCGTTTTTCTTTTGGCGTAAATATGAAGTTTATTCAAGAAAAAATTTGGCATATGAATGCAGGTGGCATTGCAGTGGATTTAGGAAGTCTATTTGTTACAAAGAATAGTGGTTTACGTATCGGTATGTCTGTTTCAAATTTTGGTGGAAAAATTTCTATGGATGGATATGATACAGAAGTTGATTATGATATCGATGAAACAATGTATGGTAACAATGATAAGATTGATGCTAGTCTGAACTCCATGGATTGGCCTTTACCGTTAGTTTTCCGAGCGGGCGTTAGTAAAGATTTTATTCAATCGGATAAGAGCAAATTAACAGTTGCTGTTGACGCTATTCACCCAAATAATAATGTTGAATATTTAAACTTAGGTTTTGAATATATTTTTCAAAATATGATATCTATTCGAGGGGGTCAGGCTTTTTATGGTATGGATCAATCTAAAGAAGGATTCACATTTGGCGTCGGTTTAAAGTACCAAGTACCAAGAGGCCCAAAAATTAATTTAGATTACGTATATCGTAATATTGGTGTCTTTGATAATATTCCAGGATACTCTCTAAATATAATTTTTTAAATAGCGATGTCTAAAAATAAGAACTTTTTATTGGTGTCATCTAGTGGTGGAAAAAATTTTAGTTTAGCATCGAATTTAAAAGATATAATTGATTCAAATTCGCATCTAATAACCAAATTAATTAATCTTGAACTTTATAAACTCCCACTTTATATACATGGAATGGATACAGATAATAATTTTGCAAAAGAATTAAGTGATGAGTTTACAAAAGCGGATGCTTTTATCTTTTGCGCTCCTGAGTATAATGGTGGTTCACCGCCAATATTGACAAATGCAATTACATGGGTTTCACTTGCAACTGATAATTGGAGGGGTGCTTTTCAGGGAAAATTAGCTATAATTGGTACTCATAGCGGGGGCGATGGGTTTAGATTTTTAAGTTCATTTCGATCTCAATTAGAACACCTGGGAATGATTGTAGTTCCAAAAACAATCTCTGTTAATAATAAAAAAGAATTTGATATAGACTCTGCTCATCGGACCATACAGAGTCTAACTAATTTGTTATAATTTAAATTTTGTAATAAAAAAGGGGCTTTTAGCCCCTTTTTTATCAACAAATTAACTATCAATAGAATTAGTTAATCTTAATTTGTCTTCCTTCTGATTTAATTTCCTTTGCCTTTGGTAAGGTTATGAATAGCTCTCCATTAGTAAACTTTGCAGCTATTTTATCCTCTAACACGTTATCAGGAACACGAAAACTTCGATTAAATGAACCAAATTGACGTTCGTGCAGTTGATAGTCTTCGCAGGAATTGCTTTCTTCGTTTGTACGTTCTCCTTTGATAGTTATGATACCATCATGAACTTCTATCGAGACATCTTTTTTATTTAATCCAGGTATGTCAGCTGATATTGTATATTGTTTTTCTGTTTCTTTTACATCAACTGCAATAGAAAAAGACGCTTCCTTTGAATACACTGGAAAATCAGTATTAAAGAAATTATTAAAAACCTTATCAAAATCTGATATTAACGTTTTATTTGGATTCCATTTTATTAGTGTCATTTAAGACTCCTTTATTTTATTTATTTGTTTATACTTCTTAATAAACAAAATGTGTGCCAATATCATTTCTAAGTATTATTATTATATATCTATGCAAAAATGTCATAAATAATTTTATTTATGATTTTAAGTATGTAAATATTACAGACAATTATTTATGTATGTTCAATATAGGATAAAAAATGTGTAATATTTGTTCCATTAGGATTTATGAAAATGAGTGATTTAGCATTATTTGGTGGTGATCCAATTAGAAAAGTACCTTTTCCTGCATGGCCTAGAGTAGTAGGTGGTCAAAAAGAAAAATTATTAGATACGTTAATTAATGATTCTTGGGGTATAGGTAGCACGGTAATCAAGGATTTTGAAGAAAAATTTGCGTTATTTCAAGATTCAAATAACTGTATTGCTATCAATACAGGAACCAATGCTTTATGGGTTGCTTTAAAAGCAGCTGGAGTTTCTTACGGGGATGAGGTTATTCTACCTCCGTATACATTTATTGCTACAGCGACAGCTATATTGATGGCAAATGCAATACCCGTATTTGTTGATATTGAACCAAATACTTTTAATATTGATCCAAATCTAATTGAACAAGCAATCACAGATCGTACGAAAGCAATAATTCCCGTTCATATTGGAGGTAATCCTGTAAATATGGATAGAGTTATCAACATAGCAAATAAGCATAATTTGATTATTATTGAAGATGCTGCTCAGGCTCATGGCGCAGAGTGGAATGGTAAAAAAGTTGGAGCTTTGCATAAAGGTGGTATATTTAGTTTTCAATCTTCTAAGAATATGAGCGCCGGAGAAGGTGGTGCCATTGTATCTAATGATGAAGAATTTATGGATGCATGTTTTGCATACTATAATTGCGGAAGGCATCGAGATGGGGATTGGTATGAGCATCATATTGTTGGCGGAAATCATCGGATGAGCTCTATGGCGGCGAGTCTGCTTTTACCGCAATTTCAAACGATTGAAAATGATATGTCCATTCGTGAAGCAAATAGAAAAAAATTAGATGAATCAATATTAGATATGGGATTAAAAATAACACATAGATATAGCAAGGTTACACGAGAAGCAAATCATCTATATCTATTACGATATGAAGCAGAAAATTTTAATAATATATCAAGAGAAAAGTTTTTTAAGGCAATGAGGGCAGAAGGTGTGTATACATATGCAGGTTATAATCCTTTATATAGGGAAAAGGTATTTCATGGTAAAGGAAATGATTTTCCATGGTTAAAAAATATAAATTATAGTAATATTTCATGTCCAGTAACTGAACAAATTTCAGACTTTCAATCTGTTTGGCTAACCCAAAATCATTTACTGGGAAATAAAAATGATATTCAAGATATTATTAACGCATTTGAAAAGGTAACAGTTGCGTTAAAGAATAATCCTGAGAAGTTTGATGAATAGGTAAAGGAATAATTATGGAACAAATTGATTTAAAAAACTTACTATCAGCAGTTGATGTACCAGCTGATTGGGTTGGGATTCGAGAAGTAAGTGAAACCCATTCTCCTCGAATTGTTCGCGATGGTGTACCCCAGATGAATGCTAGTTATACGACTCAAGGTTTAATGATTGAAGTATTATCAAATGGTCAATTTGGTTATTATGGTACGCCAGATATGACAAATGAGGGTGTTTCTAGTGCAGCTCAGAAAGCTTTTACGCAAGCACAACTTGCTTCTAAACATGCAACATTTCAATTTTCTGAGGAGGCTCGTCCAGCTAATGTTGGAACTTACCAATCTCCATTTATGAAGAAAAATGACTCTTTATCTCCAGGTGAGCTTAATAAAATTCTTCTTGATGCTTATAATCATTTGAAGGTAAGTGATAAAATTGTTAGCGCACGTGCTTTATTGCAAACCATTCAGACAATGTTTCGTTTTGTTAGTTCTAACGGCAGCGATATTTCACAAGAATTTCTTATGTTGGAGTTTGACTTATCTGCCACTGCAGCTGATGGCGCAAATCAACAGACACGTACTTTTGGAGGAATGCGCGGTAACTGTCTCCAAATGGGAATGGAATATTTTGATAAGTTTGAATTACTTGCTCAATCACAAAAAATAGGCGAACAAGCTATAGAATTATTGGATGCGGATGAATGTCCAACTGGCGAGATGGATTTGGTGATTGCTTCAGATCAAATGATGCTTCAAATCCATGAAAGCGTAGGTCATGCATTAGAAGTTGATAGAATCCTAGGAGATGAAAGAAATTATGCAGGGTGGAGCTTTGTGAATTTAGATGATTTTGGAAAGCTCCAATATGGATCTGAATTAATGAATATTACTTTTGACCCTACATTGTCATCCGAGTTTGCTTCCTATGCGTATGATGATGGCGGTTTGGAAGCAAAAAAGGAATATTTAATTAAAGATGGTGTCCTAAAGCGTGGTCTTGGAGGTAAGGAAAGCCAGATTCGTTCTGGTGTGTCTGGTGTCGCAAACTTTCGCGCTAGCTCATGGAATAGAGCTCCAATTGATCGCATGGCAAATATCAATTTAGAGCCAGGTGAATCTTCATTTGATGATATAATCAGTTCAGTCGAAAATGGTGTGTATATGGAGAGTAATCGTTCTTGGTCTATTGATGATTATCGAAACAAATTTCAATTTGGATGTGAATATGCGAAATTAATTGAAAATGGTAAGTTAACTAAAACTCTAAAAAACCCAAACTATAGAGGAATAAGCAATCCTTTTTGGAATAGTCTAAAAATGATAGGAAATAATGACACTTTTAGTATATATGGAACTCCAAATTGTGGAAAAGGAGAGCCCAATCAAGTAATACGAGTTGGACATGCTTCTCCTGTTTGTTTGTTTGAAGATATTCAAGTATTTGGAGGAGCGTAGAAATGGAAAAAATATTTAATCAGTTGTGTGAAGGTTTATTCTCAGAATTAGAAAATAATGAGTCTTTAACTTTATCTTTTTCTGGTGAGAATAGCCAGTTTATTCGAATAAACAACGCTTCTATACGACAAACAGGTTTAGTTGATGATGCAAACTTAGGTTTAAAATTTATTTCTAATAACCGTACATGTGAAGGAAGCATAACTGTTTCAGGTGATTATGATGTTGATTTATCTCGTGGGAAAAGTGAAATAATACGTATGCGGTCTGAGTCAAAAGAGATTCTAGAAGATCCTTTTTTAGTTATGCCAAAAAATTCTGGTTCATCCCGTGAAATTATTAATGCAAATGGGCTTGAATTTGATCATGCGGTTGAAGCCTTGCTTCCATCAATGCAAGGAGTTGATTTGGTGGGGATATTTGCTAATGGAAAAATGTTTAGAGGGAATGCAAACTCTCTTGGTCAAAAACATTGGTTTGAAACTGAATCCCATTGTCTAGATTATTCTTTAGTTACACCAGAGCGTCAAATGGTGAAAGGAACATACGCAGGTACAGATTGGGATCAACAATCATATGAATCTTACATTAAGCATTCTATTGAAAAATTAGAATTAATGAAACGGAAACCAGTGCGTGTTGATACAGGTACATATCGAACATGGTTTGAAGCAAAAGCAGTTGCTGATTTTATTGATATGTTCTCTTGGAATGGTATTAGTGAGGCAAGCTTGCAGCAAGGATGTAGTGGATTTGGTAAAATGAGACATAATGATGTTCGATTATCTCCAAAATTTTCTATTTCTGAGGATTTTTCATCTGGATTAGTACCAAAATTTAATTCCAATGGAGAGACAGGTCCTGATTCGTTGCCAATAATTTCAAATGGTATGCTACAAAATACGTTAGTTAGCTCTAGAACATCGGCAGAGTATGGCGTATCTACAAACTATGCAGAAGACACAGAAGAATTACGATCGCCCTCAATGGCTTCTGGTGATTTAAATCAAGAGAAAGTCTTGAGTCAATTAGATAAGGGATTATTTTTATCTAATATTCACTATTTGAATTGGAGTGACAATCCTGGTGGGCGAATAACAGGGTTAACGCGTTATGCCTGCTTTTGGGTTGAAGGAGGCGAGATTGTTGCACCTATTGAAACTATGCGGTTTGATGATACTTTTTATCGCTTTTTTGGAACAGAACTAGAATCTGTAGGTTCAAAGGTAGAAGTAATACCGGATGTTCTAACATACGGTCAGCGGAATCTTGGTGTTGTATCTTGCCCAGGTATTTTAACAAATGAATTCCAACTAACACTTTAAGGAATAGCTATATATTATGATAAATAAAGACTTAAATAAGTATTCTAGTCATTTTTCTAGATATACAGAGTTGCGGATGCAGGAGAATAGAAATAATCATATTTCCATGGTGAATGGAGATGTAATGGGTAATTCTATTTCTTCATCTAGCGGCGTGTCGTCTCGGGTTTATAATGACGGAAACTGGGGTTTTTCCTCTAGTCCGGATTTGTCTGATTCTGCAGTAGAATATGTGGTAAAAAATGCAAGTGATAATGTCATGTTTATGAATAAGCGTAATAAAGAGCAATGTGGATTTATTCTTCCAGATATTAGCGGTCATCATGAGGTGGATTTATCTACTAATTCTGTTCGAAATGACCAAAAACAATGGATAGACTTTTTAAGTAATATTGATGACTATATTGCTAATAAATATTCTTTTCTTAGTTCTCGTACAGTTGTTTTATCAGGATTGGATATGGAAAAATCTTTATTAACCTCATCAGGATCGACATCGTATTCCATGACCCCACGTGGAATTATGTATATTTCATTAACAATGGATAATAATGGTGAACCTGTTGATTTAATGGATGTTTTTGGAGGATTGGGGCAGTTGGAGGATCATTTTTTAGATCCATCACATTTTTATAGCGACATTGATATTCTTGTGGAACATCTTCAAAAGAAATCAAATGGTGTTTATGCTGATGCCGGGGTGAAAGATGTTATCTTAGACGCTGATTTAGCTGGCATACTCGCTCATGAGGCTATAGGGCATACTACAGAAGCTGATTTAGTATTGGGCGGATCCGTGGCAGGTGAATTTATGGGGGAACAGGTGGCTAGTGAGTTAGTTACCTTAGTGGATTATGCCAATACGATAAATAATCAAGTTTGCCCGGTTCCTGTATATATTGATGATGAAGGAACGCCTTCTACTGATACTGTTATTATTGAAGATGGTTCATTGAAAAGCTTTATGCATAATAAGGATAGTGCTCGTCATTTCAATACAAAACCAACAGGAAATGCAAGGGCGTATGCTTTCTCAGATGAGCCCTTAATTCGAATGAGAAATACTGCTATTCAGCCTGGGAAAAGTACTCTTAATGAAATGATATCATCTATTGATGATGGGTATTACCTGATGAAATCAAGTAATGGGCAAGCAGATTCTACCAGTGAATTTATGTTTGGGGTTCCTCTTGGATACGAAATTAAAGGTGGTAAATTAGGAAATGCCATCAAAGACACAACGATTTCTGGTGTTGCATTTGATGTTTTAAAAACAATTGATATGATTTCTTCCGATATGACATGGAGTGCAGGAGGTATGTGTGGAAAAAAACAGTGGATACCTGTTGGTATGGGTGGTCCTGCAATCAAATGCAAAGTCAATATTGGTGGACGGTAGCTAGTACACTTGCAAGATCGAGATATTCCAGATTATTGCATTGAACAATTAATCAAAGCTGGCGCTGATAAGGCTCAGTGCGTTTATTCTTCCGGAGAGAAAAAAGAATTGAATGTAGATGCTGGTGAGTTTTCACTTTTTCGCACCAATGCAAATCATGGTATTTCCATTATGGTAATTAAAGATCAAAAAAAGGGGTCTTTAAGTATAAATAAGATTGCAAAAGATGATATTGATCAAGCCATAAAAACCGTGTTAAATATGGCAAAATCTTCTATGCAAGATGAGTCATATGATATTTCGGAATATCAGGAAGAAGAATCCTTTTCAAAGGGAGACAAAGAGCCAGCATTAAATATTATGTATGATCGTATGGAGGAGTTTATGGATTATTCAGCCAATACTTTTCCAACAACAATAATTGAGCAAGCAATTCTAGATTTTAGTTCGGGTACTAGTTATTACAGAAATTCCAATGGTGTATCTTTTGATGAATCAGAAGGATCATATAGCTTTTCTGTTATGTTTACTTCTAAGGAGGGTAAAGATATATCTTCATTTAATTCTGCAGGATTTTCATCGTTAGATATTGATTTCCCTCTTCATAAAGGTGGGTCGATAAATCGATTGTTAGAAGAGTCTGCTGCTCACGTTCGAACTAAAACAGTTCCAAATAAATTTACGGGAGATATAATTGTTACTCCTGATTGTATAATGAGTTTTATGGGATTTATTTTAGGAAATCTATCTGATTTTAGGCTTATATCAGGAACATCTTTATTTCGAGAACTTATGAATCAACAAATTATTCATAATTCTTTATCAATTCATTCCAAACCTTTATCTGATAATTTATCGGGAGGATATTTTGTTACATCTGATGGATATAAGGCAGAAGATTTAACTATCATTGAAAATGGAATCTTACAAAATTTTTTACTTAGCTTATACGGATCCAAGAAAACTGGTTTACAAAGGGTGTCTAATTCTGGTGGGTCTTTAATTATTGATTCTGGGGAAACACCCTTAGAAGATATGATTCAATCGGTAAATAAAGGCGTGTTGCTAAGTAGGTTTTCTGGAGGAAGCCCAAGCGATAATGGTGATTTTTCAGGTGTTGCGAAAAATAGTTTCTATATAGAAAATGGTGAGGTACAATACCCCATAAGTGAAACGATGGTGTCAGGCAATATTGTTGATATGTTTCAAAAAGTGAAACATCTATCAAAGGAAGAGGTAAACTTTGGTGATGAAATATTTCCCTGGATCCAATTTGAGGGAATTACGATATCTTAACTATACTTTTTTACATTGTATCAGATGAATACCATCATTGTCCAATGTATAATCCCGTAATGTAATATCAATAAATCCTGCGCTCTTCAACTCTCTCATAATATTCTCATTAGTATGTAATGGTCCTTTGCCATGACCACAATCATCATTACTGACAATATCACTGGAAATAAAAAAGGATCCTTCAGATTTCAAGACTCGTTTCACTTCTAATAGTCCTTTATTATAATTATTCCAGTGGTGAATTGAGTTGAGAGCTATTACTTTATTTACGGATTTATTATCTAGAGGAATATTCTCTGCTGAGCCAAGGATGAATTCTATATTTGTAGGTTCATCTATATTTTTTATAGCAATATTAATCATCGTCTCAATGGGGTCAATTCCATAAACTTTTCCTTTATGGCATATTTTAGATGCGATTTGTGCGGCAGTACCAGTTCCACATCCTATATCAAGCAGTATGTCATTTGGATTAAATTCAATATTTTTGATCGTAAGATCATTAGAAATATGATCTCCATATTCTTCCGCGTACCATAATGTATTTTCTTTGCTCCAAACAAAATTATTTGAAGGTGTATGATGATCTTTATTATTCCTATTCATATGATCTATAAAAGTAATTATGTGCCCGAGACTGGAGTCGAACCAGCACATCCCAAGAGATACTAGACCCTGAATCTAGCGCGTCTACCAATTCCGCCACCCGGGCTAATTATAGGCCAGCGATTTTAATATAATTATATTAAAATTATAAAAGTTTATAATTATTATTGATTCAATTAATTTTAATGTAGAATTAATTCTTCTTTTTAATATAAAAAAAATAACTGTTAAGGCTTATGAATAATATAAAATATCTATCTTCGTCTTTTTTTATAATATTAGTTAATATCTTTAGTGTTGTTTATGCACAACCTAGCTTTCCTAATGAACCAACACAAACACCCATTGGTGGTTTGGGTGTGTTAGCAGCAGCTGGTGGTGCAATGGTCGTAAAAAAGATTATTAATAATCGTAAAAAGTGAGATCAATTCTCATTTTTTATATCTAATAATATTAATAATGAAATTGAATAATTTTGTTCCAATTACTTTTAAAAGTATCATTATTACTTTATCAATTCTAAATGCTCAAGAAATTGCATCAATTGAGCATGAAACAAGTGGTGCTTCATATCACTCTATAGTTAAGGTAGACTCTGACACATATGCTGTTGCCTATGCGGATGTAAATAATGATGCAAATATTGCCACATTTACGATTTCTGCAGATGGGACTTCAATTACTGAAGTTACTTCATTAAAACATGATACAGGAAAGGGGTTATATAATTCGTTAGTTCAAGTAGATTCCGATACGTATGCTCTTGCTTATACCGGTTCAGGTGATGATGGATATATTGCCACATTTACGATTTCTGCCGATGGAACATCTATCACAGAAGTTACTTCTTTGGAGCATGATACAGGAGAAGCCTTATATAATTCGTTAGTTCAAGTAGATTCCGATACGTATGCTCTTGCGTATACCGGTCCAGATGATGATGGATATATCGCCACATTTACGATTTCTGCAGATGGGACTTCTATCACAGAAGTTGCTTCTTTGGAGCACGACACCAACAGCGGAGAACATAACTCATTAGTTCAAGTTGATTCCGATACATATGCTCTCGCTTATACGGCACAGGATTTCGATGGATATATTACAACATTTACGATCTCTGCCAATGGATCTTCGATAACGAAAATATCATCCTTAGAACATGATGCGGTTAGAGGTACACATAACTCTTTTATTCAGGTGGATTCTGATACATATGCCCTCGCATATTGTGGGGATAGTCAAGATGGATATATTACAACATTTACGATTACTGCAGATGGATCATCTATTACAAAGGTGGCGTCTCTTGAGCATGATCTTACAATAGGATATTGGAACTCATTCATTCAAGTAGATTCAGATACCTATGTTTTAACATATAGAGGAACTGATGTTGATGGCTATATTGCAACATTTACAATCTCTGCAGATGGATCCTCCATAACAGAAGTGGCTTCTTTCGAATATGATATAGTTAAAGGTATGTATAATTCCTTGGCGCAGGTTGATTCGGATACATATGCTTTAGCTTATACTGGTGATGATAATGATGGATTTATAACCACCTTTACCATCCAATCAGATGGGTCCATGGGTTCAACGACAATTTCTGGAAATGCTGGTTTCCGGATGATGAGTAGTCCTATTGCAGGGCAAATATACGGTGATATTTTAGATGAACTATGGACACAGGGAATGACTGGCGCAGATGATGTTAATGGAGATGCTAATGCCTGGACTTTAAGCACATCGGGTAGTCAAAGTTCTTCTAGTTGGACAGCATTAAGTGATATTTCTACAAGTGGCGCCAGTTTAACAGCAGGTCAAGGATTTTTGACGTACGTATTTGCGGATACAGATAATGATGGTGATGATGATTTACCAGTAACCTTGAAAATATCTGGCTCCTATAATGGTTCCAGCGTTACTTACGGTAGTATTCCAAATGGAAACTATGCTCTTGCAGGGAACCCTTTTCCCTTTACGATTGACTGGGATGTGTTTTCTAAAACAAATACATCCACTGCATATGTCTGGGATGATGCCACTAGTTCCTATAAAACCTGGAATGGAACTACTGGTGGTTTATCTCTTGGAAAAATTGCTCCATTGCAAGGGTTTCTTTTTCTTGCATCTGGTGGAACAGGATCTATTACTATGGATCCTAGTCATTCCAAAAAAGCAGGAACATTTTACAAAACAATGCAAAATAATTCGGCCAGTATAATTTTTAATATGGAATCTGGATCCTATCAGGATCAAACATTTGTTTCTTTTATGGATAATGGTCAGGTTGGTATAGATATTGCTGATGCAAATAAACTATTACCGCTATCTCCAAGTGACCGTGTGGTAGGGATCTCTTATATTGAAGGAAAAAGTTTAGATATTAATAACTTGCCCTATGAATTAGATAGTTCTATCAGTTTTTCTTTGGATGTTATGTATCTTACTGTCGGTAGTAATAATGAATTTATCACTGAAGAAGAAGTAGTAAAATTATCTTACAATATTGAAGATATTCCAGAACATATTACGATGTCGATAATAAATAATTTTACTGGTGAAGAGTTTGATGCTGCTGATGTGAATGAAATAACGTTTACAACAGCTGAAAAGGGTAGTTTTCCTTTTGCAGGAAACAGTGGAGTTTCCGTTTACCCCCAATTGGGAATTAGTCATTTTACGATAAATATTTTTTATAATGAACTAAGCGCAAATGATAAAGAAAATTCAATTCCAATACAATATGCTTTGCATCAAAACTACCCGAATCCATTTAATCCAGCAACAACGATCCGTTATGATCTACCAAAGCAGAGTTATGTAACAATCACAGTCTATGATATGTTGGGTAGAGAGGTGACAACAC
>Ga0208764_10000320_pt1 | contig 30368 bp, 40 predicted proteins | sample ETNtaG_18_FD_185762 | JGI IMG/M metagenome (GOLD analysis project Ga0208764, IMG submission 185762) | Marine microbial and viral communities from oxygen minimum zone, Eastern Pacific Ocean - ETNP201302SV91 (SPAdes) (version 2) | ecosystem: Environmental > Aquatic > Marine > Oceanic ... | reverse complement strand
AATAAGCTTAGCCAAAACCTTATCTTCAAATTTAACATCTTCTTTTTTTAATATACCTCTAAGTCTTTCAAAGAATTGACCTTGTAATTGTACAGACTGTTCATTCTTAATACGAAAATCAACCACAGTACATCTTGAATGCAGTGGTTCGATAATCTTGTTTATAAAATTACAGGTAAGAATGAATCTACAATTGTTATGATACTCCTCTATAGCAGACCTGAGACACAATTGAACATCGTTGGTCGTGTTATCTGCTTCATCTATAATGACGACCTTGTGGGACGTTCCAGAGGTCAGTGAGACTGTTGTAGCAAACTGACGTATCTTGTTTCTAGCAGTCTCCAAGAACCTACCCTCATCTGATCCATTGATCAGAATATATGATGCACCGATCTGATCACAAAGAGCTTTCGCAATAGTGGTCTTACCAACACCAGCAGATCCAGTAAGTAAAAGATTAGGTAGTTCACCTTGACTGACGAATCCCTCAAATACCTTCTTGATAGTTTCTGGTAGAATACAATCATCAACTTTCGTTGGACGGTACTTCTCTACCCATAAAAATTCTTTACTCATTATCTAAACTCAGGTTGAAGGAGAATGTCATACGCATTGTAGCACTAGTAGATGGTTCTACGCAATGCTCTAGGTACGGTGGGAAAAGTATCACATCCCCATCCTTGATATCAGGTTTCAAGGTGTCAGCAAAATACTCTTGGAATACATTGCTTTGATGTGGGAACTTATGAATCCTGTTATTATTATCAGGACGCATAAAAGTTGTTGGAGTTGATCCTTTGTGGTAATAGATACCACACCAATAAGGATTCTTTCTCATACAACCATTAAGATGTGTATGTGGTTCCTGTCCCTGTGTATCATGGTAGATATTATACCAAAAACTATCGTACTTAAATTTGTCTGGTATATTATTCTCAGCAAAGACATATTGTATCTGCTGTTTTAAATCTGCCATGAGGCTGTCTCTTATTTGAGGAGAGACAATTGGATCAACATCTGTAATGTTAGGGAAACTAGAATTGACAGATGTAGTCCACCCTTTAGGTCTTCTATCAAGCTTCTCTGTATCAGCAATATTATACTTACTATGGTAATCAAACCTGAACGTGATTAATGGTACAAAGAAAACTTGATGTAATTGCATTATGGTTCTAAAGCAATATAATACTTGAGACCCAATCTCTCATTACTCCACTCAGAGATAAGTGCTTTAGATACTCTAGTAGAATAAACAAAACTCTCTTGTGGTTCAGATGACTCAACAAGAACCTTACGAAAATCTAACAGACGAACATTCTCCATCTTAACATCTAGTTCTAGATCTCCATTTGATGTACCCTCTACCTTCTGCTTGAAATTATTGCTTGTATCATTATCTTTATCCCTAAGAACTAACCTAATCTCTTCATCCTGACAACTAAAGGTTAGGTCTGGAAGATTGAGTATATCCTTAGATGCTTTCTGTAGATCAAGAAGAGCATTATTATGGATGGTGAATTCAATATCAGACTCTGGAAAAGTTACACTCTTATCAGGAGCAGACTTCAGAGTAATCTCTGGATCACTAAAATAATAACGAACTGACTTACCAGAATCTCTAACAGTAAGATAGTCAGGTGAGTCAAATTCTAAAGTAGGACTATCAAACAATCTAAGAGTACCAAGAAACTGTGCTAGATCATAGATTGCGAAATCAATAGGAAACTCCTCCTCGCAAGTATACTCTGCTAATATGTTCTCTGCATTACTGATGGTCTTAATCACATTCCCTTTACGGAATATAATAGACTTATTAATATCCACAAAATTGGTCAGTACCCCAATTGTTTCTCTTGTTAGTCTAACTTTATTTGTCATAATCAACGGTAAATGATGTAGCTCCAGTGTTAGCAGCTTGAGCAGCCGCAGTTTTATCATTGAAGTGGAGTAGAAGCAGACCGTAATGAATAATCTTTATGATATCCTTACGTGCTGATCCTTTTCTGTCATAACGTGATGCATACTTAAGGACATTACTCCTACAGAATGCCTCAGCATCACCCACAGAATCAATAAGGTCAAGAGTCTGAACGTTTCCGACAGAATAATGACCTCTGTATGTTTGACTGATGTAATCATGAACTTCCTTCAGGAGTTCATCTTCATTGTATTTCACGGTTTCCAAACGTAAAGTATATCATCATAATAGCACTCTCTTTGAATGCCGTCAAGATTTATAACCCGATACTTTTGTCCGTCTCGACTTATAACCCGACTTGGAGAGATTGTGCAATGCTTATCTCTAACTGTAACTAACTGACCAACCAGAGTACTCATTTCTTACCTCCAAACAATTTACGTTTTACTAATCCTACAACAACCTTAAACAGACCTCTACCAAAGGTATCACCAGTCCCTTCCATCTCATCAAACATATCCATATTTAAACGGAATGCGTAATTAGCTTCAGTAACAATAGCATCCTTTTGTTTTTGATCTAGGTTTAAGTTATCTAGGGTTGATCTATATCCAACTTTAAATTCCTTAGCATTAGGAATCTTATCAAACTCATAGAAGTAAAAACCCTCTCCTTCTGGGTTATCAAGAACACCCTGAGCAATACCTTTAAGGATCTGTCCACCAGACAGGTCACCCATGTACCTAGTGTAACAATGAGCTGCTAAGAGATATGGAGATTTCTTTTCGACTTCTCGTATCCTAGCAACATAAGCATCACATGCTGGAGATGCTTTAATAAGTCCTCTCCAATTGGGACCGTAATAGAATCTAAGATCTCTAGAAAGAGATTCTGCTCTAGACAGTTCAGGGAAATATAAAGAACCAATTACAGGATCACGCTGAAGAGACTTAAGAGAATCCTCTAGTGTGGAGTAAACATAATAGAAGTTGGTAAGCAACTTACCATACTGTTCTACACTAAGAACACCTCGTAAAAATCCTGCGATAAACTTAGTGTTTTCTGCTGCTGAATGGGACTCCTTAGTCCCATCCTTTAACTGTTGTGCTAGAGCCATTATCCTAATTCCTTAATGTCGGTTTCCACGTCTGCATCTATCTTATCATATAATTCGATAAATGACTGCTTTGTTTCATCATCGAAACGATTGACACAAACTTTGATTGCTTTCATGCGGTCATTCCAAATTGCGAATGCACGAATGATATGTACTAGACGGCGGGTACTAATGATCTCATCAATACCACCATCCTTAAAGGTCTTACGAATAATGTCAGACCAGTTAGCAAGGTTCTCACAGAACTTCTCGTCAAGTACACCTAAATTACCAGCAACCTTCTTGAGAATCTTAGTCTCAACTGATACTGTAGGATACTCTTGCTCAAATGTCAAGGCGAATCTCTCAAGGAATGCTTCATTCAATACATTAGTACCGATGAAACGTCCATCATCCGAACCCTTACCTTTGGTATTTGCGGTTGCGATGATGTTGAATCCTATTTCTGGTTTGACGAACTTTCCTATCTTCTTCAAGAAGACTCCTTTTCCTTCGAGGATGGACTGTAAACAAAGTATCTTATTAGATGCAAGGTCCACTTCATCCAGAAGTAAGATTGCACCACGTTGTAATGCTTCGATGACTGGACCATTGTGCCATACCGTTTCGCCATTAACAAGGCGAAACCCACCAACAAGATCGTCTTCATCTGTTTCGATTGTAATGTTAACCCTAATCAATTGCCTTCCTAACTGAGCACATGCTTGCTCTACACTAAGTGTCTTACCATTACCAGATAGTCCAGTAATGAATGTAGGATAGAACATATTAGAATTGATAATTCTCTTTACATCAGAGAAGTTACCAAACGGTACAAAATTTGGATCCTTATCTGGAGTAAGATCAGGAGATGCTATGTAAGATGGATCAAAAGAATCTACCAACTTTGTTTTGTTTGCAGACTGTGCTTGATATGTTTTCTCAAGTTTTTCTGCGATGGTTAAATTCCATTTACCACGCTGTACCTTCTGGAACTGTGGAAGTTTATTAATTCTTTTAGTTACGCTCTGTACTTGTACACCAAACTTAGTGGCAAAGTCTTTAACGTTCTGACTAGTAATCACTTCTCCATTCTTCGCGAGAGAAGAGATCAAATCATCATCAGTAAATTTCGCTTGAAATGGCATTGGTCAATTTCTTTTGTATGAATATAGTATAGGTCATTGAGAGGGGAATGGGGAAGATGATGGACACTTCCCCGACTGTCACGCTACATGATCAACGAATGAAGTAAGTAGCTTCTTATTGGTGGACTTACTCTTAAGCATCTTCTTAAATGCTTTAGTGATCTGTCCTTTAGTTGCATCTTCCTTTACCTCAAACTCAGTCTCATCTTCCAAACCTTTAGAATTGATAGCATAGAGAGCACTGTATCCTTTAGGGAATGGAATGATTGCAGACTTTTCTTTTCTCCACTGCTTCTGAACTTCATCATAATGTTCGTAAGAAGCATATCTACCAACGAAGTTACTAAGTTGTGTTCCTGCTAATAGACGGAAACCTATTACATTAACACCAGGATTTCTATCACGTACCTGTTGAATGAATGTTGAAGTTACATTATAATAACCATCAAACCTTTCATATACTTTTCCAGTACTACGATCTCTTAATTGGCAGTCGCCACATAAACTACGTGGACTTATATATTCCTCACCTTTATGTTCCAACCAGATCCTTTTACCATAAGAAGTACCACATGCTTCTCCATCACTTAGTATGCACACATTTACTTTCTGTAAATCATTATCCTTCTTGAACTCTGGTATGATGTAATTAGTCATAATGATTGCTTCATTCAATGGAGTACCAGAGAGATTCAATCCAGCTGTGCTGTGGTATGTAGTCTTGTTAGTGAATTGATATACTTCTCTCCAAACATTAAGACACATACGCTCATAATCTTTACCATTAGAACGTGATGAAATAAGATTCACCATAGTAAACATTACAGGATCAATGTGAACCTTATTCTCTTTAAGTTCTGGTTGAGGTCTACCACCATAAGATGTATTATAGTAATGATCATAGTTAGAATAATCACGATCACCATCCATTGCACGTTCTGCAATCTCCCACTCATTAGTGAATGCATATACTTCAAATGGGATCTGAACTTTCTTACAGAATGCAGTTAGATTAAGTAACTGCTTTACTGTTCCAAAGATCTCATTTGCCATAGAACCAGACCAGTCAAGTATGAATATCAATCCATGATTCTTCCCATCAGGAACAACATTGATTCTCTTAAATAAGTCTTCGTTGAATTTATAAGTATGAAGCTTCGTTGTATCGAGAACCCCAGTACGAGCAGTACCAGTACGAGCATAAGCGTCAGCTGATTTCCTACATTCAAATTCTTTAACCAAGTAGTTAACTTCTTTCTGTGATGACTTACGAAACTCTTTATACTCATGATCTACCTGCTTATAAGTTTTCTTGTACCATACATAATCTCCTTCCTCTTCCTCAAACATTGAATCATCATACTTATTAAGATCGATCCATTCATGTACTCTCTTCCAATCAGCAACATATTTATCAAGATCAACCTTATCAGGAATCTCAATATAATTTATTGGTCTGCCAGTATTACGTGTTAGATTCTTAGAAGAATCATCGAATGATCTTTGAGTCTGAACCTCGTCAATATCATTTTGAATATTCTCAGATCCACCCTGACCGCCACTACTGTAACTAGGATTTTCTAAATCAGCAGGATCTTGTCCTTGATCCCATTCTCCTTGTTGTTGCTGATCTTCTGAATCTTCAGAATCAGTCTCTGTTTGATCATCCTCATTAGGAGTAGTACCACCATCAGTACCAGTCTTAATGGATATATTTTCTAATTCTTCTTGCTCTTTCTGTTGGATCTTACTGTACTCATATATCTCCTCTGCTATTCTACAAACCTCATCAAATGTTTCTGCTTTCTCAACACGTTCTACAAAGTCCTTCTCATTATCCTCAAAAGGAATCATAGCAGAAGCACCAACCTTATAGTGTAGATTGATACGGTCAATTAAATTAAACTGTTCTACATCCTGACCATTAATCTCAAAGAAATCAATAGCATTAAGTTCATTGTATCCACCATTAAAACTCTTACGAAGTCCTGGATACTTACGCTTCATGAATTTCTCAATACGTACATCTTCAACAACGTTGATGTAATCTTTAGGGCAATCTGCTACTGGATCTATATTAGGTGTGAACAATGCATGTCCAACCTCATGTCCAACTAGCATATCATATACAATGCTGCTTGCTCTGTCCCAGTTGGGAAGGGTCAATACTCTACGATCTACATCAAAAGATGCAGTGTCAACATTACGGTGCTCAACTACTAAATTTTCAGTTGCAAGTAGTCGGGCAAGATTTCCTTTAATTTCCTGTCTTGACATGCTTGTTTTTTATTGATGTACACATCATAGCAGAGATATGGGTCAACCGATCAACCCATGTGTCACTTCATTAACTGTCTCACTGATGGTCGAAAAGTTCTTGACCTTCTCAGCAGTAATGGTTCTGTCAAATTTATCGCTCATCTGTTCCTTATGACTGATTACAAATACATTTGTACTATCATCGAAATTACGTAGGATCCAACCAAGATCAGAAGAACCAGATTGGTCAAGCGAGCCGTCAAAGATTTCATCTAATATCAAAAGGTTAGTGTCAACGCTATTTTTAAGTTTAGCAACAGAACGCCAAGTAAGCAACAAAGCAATATCAATTCGAGCCTTTTCGCCCTCCGAGAAACTGTCATATGTAAATACATCTCTATACCTACTCTTAATTATTTCTTCAAAGTTCTCATCAAGAGTAAAATTGACATAAAAGTCCATACTCTGAAGATACTTATTGATCAATTGATTCATTGCTGGAAGATATGTTTTGATAATCCTAGTCTTAATACCATTGTCCTTCAGCAGTTGTGAAGCAACATACAACGTATCCTTCTCCTTCTTACCAGCAGATACCTGACTCTTCAAATCTTTCTTCTCTGACACAAGACCTTCTAGTTTAACAAACTCAGCTTTCTTATCTGGATTAGATCCTTCCAGTTCTTTTATCTCTTTATCCAATTCACCAATGCTTTTTCTTATAGTAGTGATCTTATAATTTGCCTGAGTAATGGAAGCGTTACGTCCTATTACATCCTGAGATAGTTTAGTGAACTCATCTTCCCTTTCTTCTTCCTTTTTGATTGCAGTAGCAAGATCATCTAACCCCACATGCAAATTAGATAATGCCTTTTCACCTTCTTGTATCTTACCTTCTCTAAATTCATCACTTAAATCTTGTGTACAGGTAGGACATATATGATTATCTACAAAGAATCCATGCTCCTTCTCACATGTAGATAACTTAGTTTGGATTTTTGTAAGGAATTTATTTAACTTCTTAAGTTTAGTCTTAGAGTTTGACAACTCTTCCATCCTCACAGAAAGCTCTTCCACTTCCTTTGTAAGATTTTCAATCTCTCCATTGTTAACTGTCTCATCTTCCATTAGAGATGCTATCTTCTCATTCTTCTTATCCACTTCCTCTTGATTCCTTTTCTCCATATCAAACATATACTTCTTCTGAAGTCCTATCTTCTCTTCTAGAAGATGTACCTGATAATCTAAATCTTTAATCTCTTCATTATTTTCTCTGACTTTATCCTTAAGTCTTTGATTCATTATAGAGAATACTTGAATGTCTAATATATCCTCAATGATTTCTCTACGTTGTGGTATAGACAATTTCATAAAAGGAACAAATGTACTAGAACCCAACACTACAATCTGAGTGAAGGATTTAAAATTCATCTTCAATACATTCTGTTCTAGATTCTTCTGTTGATCTACTGCCTTAGCATCCTCATCCCACATCTTACCATTACAATAGATCTCAAACCTATTGGGTTTGATACCACGTATAATTTTATATTCATTCTTACCAATACTAAACTCTATCTCTACCATAGTGTCTTTCTCATTGACACTATTGACCAACATACCCTTACTAATTTTTCTAAAGGACTTCCCAAACAGCGAAAAGGTCAACGCATCTAAGATGGTTGACTTACCAGCACCGTTAGTACCGACTATTAAATTTGTCCTAGAACGCACCAAATCAATCTCTGAAAAAGTATTTCCTGTTGAGAGGAAATTCTTCCAGCGAACTTTTTTAAATAATATCATTCTTTCTTATAGTCTTCAGGTGGGATCAGAAGATCATCAGGAGATACAATGGTGAATAGTTGACCACGATCCTGACATGCTCCTATTATAACATGGTCGTCAATCTCTACTAACTGCATAGGTGGGTATGCTGGATCTGTTTCTATATGATAGAGATACCTTTCAGCATCATCTTCTACCTGAAACAAAGGAACCACCCTCTTCTTATCATCAGACCACACAGAGAATACCCCTTCTGGTTGATCCTCTAGGGTGACGATAAACATTACACTACCTCACAGCTTTCAATATATAGTGACCTCATTACATTCTTGAGGTGTGACTTGTCTACGGCGATCTCTACTTCATCAATGTATTCATTAAGTAGGGTAAGAGTATCCTTAGTGGATACCTCAAGATCCTTCTTATCATCTTCTGTTACTAGTGTCTCTACGATTTTTATATCATAGACACCATGATTATAAAGACGATCAACCAGAGTTTCAAACATCTGATAATTCTGTTTCTCTTCTACTATGATCTTGATAAACTTATCAGCATAGTGAGAAACATCTAACTTATTATAATCATGCTCTGTATCATTATAGAAGATCTTATCAAAAATTTCAAATGGATTCTTAATCCACTTTAGCTTATCTGTTTCTGTATCATAGATATGGAATCCTCGTTGATCCTTATAATCATTCCAGAACATCTGATAGGGATTGCCCAAGTACTGTACATTCCCTCTCTTAGAACGATGATGGAAGTGACCAGACCAGACACGATCATACTTCTTAAATATAGAAGTTTCCATTCCTCCATGATCGAATCTCATTCCGGGTGTCACTTCAAACCCATTCAATTCTAAATGACCACACACTATACTTGCGTTCGACTTATCTATAATATTCATTGCCTGATCATTATTACCAGAATTAATCCATGGAAGCATCAGGAACTTCTTACCACCTTGAGTTATCTCTTTAGGTTCTGTGTAGATGGTTATATTATTGTACTGTTCTAATAACAGTTCAGGAGAATTAATTTTATTTGTGTTCTTATAGTATGTTGTATGATTCCCAAGAATCATGTGTACATCATACTTTTCAAGTCTGTCAAAATAAGATGCCTTAATGCGAGCAAGAGTATTATAGTCCACAGACTTTCTATTATCAAATGTGTCGCCCAAATCAAAGACAGTGGTGATACCTTCTCTCTCAAGAGTAGGGAAAAATATTTCATCGTAAAATCTTTGGAAGAACTTCCAGAATGCTAGTGAACCTTTGCGACCATCTAAATGTTGGTCTGTGATGATTGCTATCTTCATAGCATTCGTGTCTTTATATTATATACCTTTCTTGTTTGAGGATATAACTCTCTCAATCTTTTTACTATTGCTAATTGAATTTCAAGAATCATCTCTGGTTTTAATTATGATACGGTTGTTTGCATAGTCTGCTATAAACTCAAGTTCCACATCATGTGGCCACATTAGTTCTTCATACAAGGCATTAATTCTATGCATGTCCTCGTAGAGATCATTGATGTGCTGTTCTTCCATCAGCGGTTCATTTTAGTTTCTATGTTCTCTTTAATACTTCCCATGTCAGCATAAGAAGCATTCATACCTGTCATTGTACCCTCGTATGTGTCAGTATGCATGACTTCATCATACCCTGACTTCTCTAGGATCTTATTTTTAATTTCCAGTTGCTTCTTTTCCTTCTGTATTCTTCTTAAGAATGCATAGTATATAATCTGTGTAAAATAAGCAAATGGATTCTTTGATTTTTCTGGATCAAAGTTATCAATATATTGTAAGCAATTTTCTATACCATCGCATATCATATCTTCACGGAACATATAATTAACGAAGTTAGGTTTATACGATAAGTGGGTAGCGATCTTTAAAAAACAAGACCCCAAGTAATTAGTTACTCTGGGTCTGGGATCACCTGCCTCTTTAGCAGCAAAAACTTTATCTCTATACGCACTTATCGCAGTAAGAAATTCTTTATTATTGACGTAGTATTCTGTCTTTTTTCTTGCCATTACTCTTGCTGCCATGTTTGAGTATCAAACTTGTATTAAGTATAGCACCCAGTTTGACTTTTGTAAAGGGGCTTGACACGAGACCAAAAACCCAGTAGGATAACTCTGTGCAGGGTTGAAGGGATGAAGTGCTTAGCTTTTTTTATAGATACTCTCTAAGTTCTTCTTGGTTTCCATTATAGAACCCAGATATCCAGATTCTCTAGAGAGTTTTGATCCCTTGCTTTGTGGACCTTTACCAGCATTTATTCTTTGGATGGTTACTTCATAGAAGTTTTTAATATGATCATCCAATTCTGTGCAAGTAATAATATGAGATCTATTAATGATGTACATATCTTCAAAGGATGCAGCAACCCACTCTTTGAGAGAGAACCCTGCAATTTCTAAGTTACCTTTTCTAGTACGAGCAGACTCTACCTGTAGAGGATTCTCCAGAATAACTTTATCGTCTTCAGGAAGATAGCACACTTTTGCTATGACCTCTTCACCAGAGATCAATTTTAGAGTTGCGAAGAACTCTTCTTCTGCTAGGTTTAAATCTGGTTCTGTCATCTCAGGTTAACTCTGATTACTTCGTATTTAAAATTCTCATCATTGTAGATGTTTACTCTTTCATTAAGATGTTTAAGAGTATAATTTTGTCCACCAATATCATCTGCGATATCATATAGTGTTGCTATATCTTTTCCTTCCCCGCGGCGAAGGACTCTACCAATGCTTTGGAGGTTTCTAATTCTGGATTTACTGGGGCTTGCGAACACGATATTGTGAAGACGCTTAATATTGATACCAGTACTAAAAGTACCATAGGACGCGACGATGATTGCATTTGATTCTTGCTCTGTAATTTGACGGACCTCTTCACGATCCTCAACATCTACCCCACCATGAACGAAAAACGTTTTGCGCGATGATGTTACAGAATTATTTATTAAATCGAAAAGTGGTTCTCCGTGCTTCTCGACATAGTTAAATAGTACTAGAGTGTTACCAGTCAGATCTTTAACTAAATTTTTAATAAGGTTATTTCTGGCAGTATGTTCAACAAGATAATCTATCTCTTCATGAAAAGACTCGAAGTGTGCAGGGTCATGCTTACACAACAATATCTTGATCCTAAATTCCGATAGGTATCCAGACTTGATTAAATCATCAGTCTTTGTTACTCTATCACAAGAACCAAAGAGTCCTTCCAACACCCACTTATGCGTTTTACTTCCATCCAATGTACCAGTGAAACCAAATCTATATTTCGCATTATGAAGTTTCGTCATTATTCCTGTTAATGATTTAGACTTAAAGAGGTGAGCTTCATCACCTATAACACAATCTATATCATCAAAGTATCTCTTAGGAAATTTGTATATAGATTGCCACGTTGAAATAATAACATTTTTATTAGTATTTTTATCCTTCCCACCATATATCTTATGAACATGAGCATCCGCACTCCATCCGTAGTCACTGAAGTCATTGACCATTTGCTCCACAAGGGAAGTAGTTGGCACGATTATAAGTATCTTCTTTGCGGTGGCGCAATAGTATCTGACGAGGGCGTAGATCATAAGAGACTTCCCAGACCCCGTAGGAGAAAGAAGTAGCTTACGGTTCATTCGTATTGCTTCATGCACTGCACGATACTGGTAGTCTCTAGGTTTAACCTTAGAGATCTTATCCATAAAAACTTTTATTGCAGGTAAAGAAGCGAATTCATTTACCTCACGTATATCACCATACCACTCATCATTTTCTATATGGAGTTTGTAGTCTCGCTCCTGAACGAAACCTAGTAAATGATGAAATAACCCACCATACAGATCACCTGTAGCAGGTGAGTATAGATGTATTGTTCCGTCCCAGTGTCTATATCTGGGATTTCTTTTTAGGAATTTTGCTTCAGGTACTTCAAATGAAAAGTAATCTGCTAGTTCCTTATGGACATGTGGTTCCTCAGCTTTGATACTGACGTAAACTTCATTCTTCTTTTTTAACGAGAGGTTTGTCATTACTGTCCATTAATAAATTTCTCCCACTCAATAGCACTCTTGACTTGGAACCCTCTGTTTGAAATCTGTTTCATTACTTGATCTAACCAGTAAAGCATCTGATCAAGGAATTTAATTTTCGCTTCTAGATTGATGACTTCATCGTCAGACTCTAGATAGACTCTCATCTTTTCAGATGTTTTAATACTGTTGCCAAATGGTTTGTTGGCATATGTTTTAGCGTCAGCTTCACCTCCATAATACTCACGCTTTTCCCTAACTAGTTTACGAATTTCAAACTCTAACGAGGTTTTGATCTGAGAGATGTCAGTGTAGTGGTGTAAGTATTTATTGTGCTGATAAGGAATGTCAAGAGCTAATTGCCCTAGATCAGTAGTATATTGTTTATTCTTAAACTGGAAGTCTACATGACTATCCTCTGCCCAGTCTGTTTTCAGTTGTTCAAATTTATTACGAAGAGATTCAAAGTTCATAAAGTAATTGGGTGCATATTCTTATTGAGTATTTTATGCTTCTGATGCTTGAATGTAACCTGAGCAGTAATGTACTCTACATCACTCATTGTAGCATCAAATTGCATAGAAGTTAAGCTGACAGGGAATAGTCCTTCATACTCCACTACGAATGCTGGATTGTATTGTGAGGTAACTATGTGTAGTTGACCAAGACTATACTCTTCTTTTGCTGGAGTATTCTGATCATCATCTGCCCTACCATTATCCCGAATCCATTTGTGTATGGAATAATAATTTTTCAGATCTTCATCTACGATGAACTCTATATTAAGATCACCAAACTCTACTCCACCACCAGGAATGATAGGTAGACTTCTGAACCGAGTTGGAACCTCAGTTACAGGCATACTAATATCAGGTACGTTTGCTCTTTGACAAAAGAAATCTGTACCTTGAAATTTTTCTAGTTTTAAAAGAAACCCTACTGGGTTTAGGAAGTTCCTATTAGTAGGTTGCTCTTTATACCATTTAGCTGTCATTATCAGATGAAGGCTACTTACTATTTATCATCGGTTGCAGGATGGCATAAAATGTAGAACCACACTAAACCCAACACCAATATAGCCATTAGTCTCAATGAACTTGGTGAGGTGTCAATCATCTGCCTGGTATATACCGTTGATACTTCTGTGCTTTATTTAAAACTTCTGGTAATACATCCTCTTTAACCCTTTCTACAATCTCATCAACAACACTAACATCAATATCCATAAAGGGTGGAATGATACCAAGTATCCTTAACAGTCCATCAACAAACAACGCAAGACAAATGAACCCTAGTATCATACTGATAATGGTTGCTTTAAAATTATGATCTCGCATTGAGGCTTCGTCTATTGCTCGTGCTTCAGCAAGAGCATCAGCAATCATTATATCTACTTCTTCCTTTGTATAACAAAGACTCTTGATTTTTTCATCAGTCATATTCCTCTTCATCCCAAACAAATTTACCCATCCTTCTCATACGTTCTAACCTTTTAATGATTCGACGTTCCTTAAGGAAGGTAGTTAATAACACTATAGACCACACCCCTGCTCCAAGTAAAGATATTGCTGCAATAATTATTCCTGTTAATATTGAGTTACTGAATGTCGTACTAATAATCATATTCGTCTAAAATGTCTAAAGCATTATTCAATGCTTGCTGTGCAGCCCATCGCTCTTTACGATCCCATTCGGGATACCATGATTTACTATCTATACTATTTTTGATTTTCATGAGGCGAGCCGTCATGTCTACCTTTTTAAGTCTTCCGTTCATATACTCAGGATAGCGATGGAATTTGGGTTCGGTCTTACACCATATTATACCACCTATTTAATAAAAAAGGGGAACCTTTCGGATCCCCTTAGTGTTTATATCGTGACCGTGTATCACATTAGGTTTGCAACACGTACACGTCTGTAGTACTGGTTAAGTCCCTGTCCTAGTGCTTCTGCATCAGGAGTTCCGTTGCTTTGTACAACGAATGGGTTAGCAACCATACCGTATCTAGTCTTGAATCCAATCTTGGGTTGGAACGTCGCTGGATCGACACTTCTTAACATCTGGAGAGGAACGTAAGGACAATAGAATAGTCCAGCGTCATAAGGGGAAGAACCCTTATATCCTACAACATAGTAGTGAGTGTTTGAAACGTTAGCAGAATAAGGGTCAACATAGACCTTAATGCGTCCGTTCATTGTACCTACAAGTAGGTTTCCAGTGTCATCAACTTCACCGATGGAAGGTCCACCAGATCCTTGAAGACCTGAAGAGTAGTCTAGAGTACCAGACATAGCAAGAGCACTAGCAACATCAGCAGATGTGATGATGAAGTTACCCTTCCCACGACGAGTTTGCTGCGCGATAGCGTTAGCATCTCTTTCGATCTGGAACATAAGTCCCTTGAATTTCTCAACCGACCATCTTCCGTTGGAGTCAACGTCTAGGTCGAATACGCCAGCGTTAGCAACGTTGTTCTGAGCACCAGATTTAGCAACGAAATAAACTGTACGTACAACCTCACGGTTGATTTCTGCAAGGATCTCACTAGACAATAGGTTAGCGAGTTCTTGCTCTGCATCAAGACCATGAATTGCTTTCAAGTCCTGTGAGAGTTCTAGTGTGTACTCAGCTTTCAACGCCCGTGTCTTTGCAGTAACGGATGTCTTCTCGATGCTGAATGACATTTCGTTGAACAGGGTTGAACCTGCACCTAATGTCTCAGCGTTTTCACGAGCAATCGCTGTTGTACCGCGCTCATAGTTTGCAGCAGTAACACCGCCACCAGTTGCGTCGTTAAGAAGACCTGGGTTAGCGTCTGTTGTACCACCGTCACCTAGAGGCTTGGTGTCGTCTGTACCAAGAGGTGTGTTATCGTAAGCACCAGGACCAGCAGAACTTGCAGAGAAGTTTGAATCTGGTTCGTTGTAGAGTGCTTCGCGACCAGCACGTAGTGCTGCACTGTCGTCTTGATAATGACTCTTCATTGCAAAGATAAGTCCTGTAGGACCACTCATTGGCTGAACGCCGCAGATATCGTATGCAACAAGGTTAGGCATGGCACGACGGATCAAGCTGATCATCACTGGGTCGAAACCAGCAAGTCCACCTGTCTTAGTCGTTAAACCACTACCTGAAAGTCCGTCACCACCGATAGCACCAACGGTGTTACCAGCTTCGTTTAACATTCCACGCTCTTCGCGTAGAGTTTTTTCTGTGTTTTCTAACAGTACCGCGGTAACAGCCTTTCTATAATTGTCCTTGATGGAGCCAGCTCCCTCATGACTTAGAACAGGTGACCACTTTTCTGTTAGTGCTTTAGCATTAAACATTTTTCTAACTTAAAAAAGGGTAGATAATTTAGTTGTCGTTCCAGCGAGAGATTGCGTCAACATATGAAGCCATTACTGGATTTATATTTTGATCAACGCCTTCTACTGGAGTTTCATCAGCAACCTCACTTGGGGTTACGTTTGCTTCTTTAGTGAAGTAGCTCTCCTTGATGGTTTTAACCTTCTTAGAGAAATCTTCTTCAGAAACGAACTCGATTCCCTCAGCGAGAGCCGCGAGTTTGTCCTTCTGTGTATCTGCAAGTCCTTCTGAAACATTCTTCAGAACAACTATCTTAGCAGATTCATTAAGGCGATTTTGTAATTTCACATTAGACTTGACCTGTTCGTCAAGGCGTGTTTCCATCTCATGTACTTTCTTGAGACTATCTTCTACCATATCCACTTTATCATCGGGTATGGAGATGTAGTGCTCTTCAAAGAGATTCTTCAGACCTGCAATGAAGTCTTCTGTAATCTCATTTCTGATTCCGCGATCAACAGCTACTTGATTTTCTTCAAGCCATTGACTTACGGCGTAATTCACTGTACCGTTTACTTCTTCAGACATTGAAGATTTTGCTTCTGCAATCTTCTGGTCTGTTTCTTCAGCAAAGTGTTTTACAAGCTTGTTATACTCCTCTGTGAGTTTTGCTTTGAGAGCAGCTTCAAAGATTGTCTTTGTCTTCTCTGCAAACTCAGGAGTCATGTCTGTTCCCTCTAGAAGGGCATTAACGTCATCAGCAACGTCAACTTTAAATCCTGCATGAATAGGATATTTAACGGCAGAACCAACACCAGTTCCGTATGCTACTTCAGCACCAACTGTAGGTTGTGTACCCTGATCTCCAGCATCTTTGATGTTAGATGTTTGAGCAGATCCATCGCTTTGTGCTGCCTTGTCTCCAACAGGAGCGGCCGCCTTAGCACCAGGATTTTCTTCTCCATCTTCATCATGTTCGTTAGGAGTAGTAGATGATCCACCAAGATCACTAACCGACTGTGCTCCAGGAACAGCAGATGGTTGTACTGTAGGTTGTGTGCCTTGATCGCCAGCAGCTGTAGAATTAGCAGTCTGAGCGTCAGAGACTTGAGAAGGGTCGCTACCTGTGCCAGGAACGACTGTAGCTTGAACAGTCGGCATAACCGTCTGATCGTCTTCAGCTATTATTTCCTTGTGCTCAGTCACAAACTCCTCAAACTTTTCTTTAAGCATATCTGACATTTGAGTTTACCTCGTAGGTTTCCGTATAATTATTACTAGATTTATTTATGAAATCAAAGTTTTGAAAGGAATTCTTCAAAGACTTGTAGAGTCCTTTCTTCTAGTGCTCCGCGAGATGCCGAGTCTAGATGACGTTTATATTTAGCCACTTCAGTCTCCTTAAGGATACCGTTGTCCCAAACCCATTCCTTACCTTCCATGATGCCATTTACAAAAGCATCTGGTGCAGAGGGATCTGCTACTATATCAGCGGCTGTTGCAAGTATAAAGTCGTCGCGTACAACTGAAACATTTTCGCTTTGCTGAATGCTTCCCATACCACGAGATGATACTCCCAACTGAACTCCTTCTTCTAAAAGATTGCTTGCAATCTTGCCCATGGGTGTGTTAAGGATCTGTGCCTTGCCCATAAAGTTCTTGCCTTCGGCGCGGAGTTCTGTGATTCTATGAGAGACCCTATCTAAATTAATAGAAGGTCCATCAGGATGACCAAGTTCGCCAAGAGCTCTTTTTGTCTTTACATATTCTTCATTGTACCTAGTTACCTCACGGTCAAGTATTTCGTATGGATATCTACGTCCATTACGATTCACAATTTCAGACTGAAGGAATACTCCTTCGATGAAAAGTTTTTTATCCGCACCTTTACCTTCGGTGATGACCTTAACGTTTTCAATCTGTTCCGTTATCAGTTTCATTAGATGGTTCCTCTGGGGTATCTGCTACTGGTTCTTGAAAATATGTATTCGCTACCACCTTTTTGTAACCTGCCATAGCATCAGCTGATTTGGCAAACAACATATCTTTGATAGCATCAATGGCAGACGCTCTATCGTTCGTAGTGATCTTATCGATCACATCAACAACGACAGGAATTGCCCCTGCTTCAGTATCAACTTCATTTTTTTCAGTCATAATATTGAGTCAATATAGATTATTTATCAGATTTCTTAGGTTGAGCTGGTGGTTTTGGAGCAGCCTTCATCTTTTCAATCTCTCTTTTGTGATCATCTTCCGCACTTTGAGCATCCAGTTCAGGAGCAAATGCATCATTCTGACGATCTAATGTGTCAAATGTATTAACATCTTGAGGAGACATAACGAGACCTAATTCGATCTCCTTATTCATTTGAACTTCGATCTCCTTATATTCCTTATCCCTCTGCTGAAGTACGTTCTTACGTACATACTCAATAGAGAAATACTTACCAACAAAGGGATCCATTTGAGTGACAGTCAGCATACGCTGATTCATCATCTCAATTTCTTTTAGCTCATTGAAATGATTATCAAACAAGAAGTCATATTGAATATGCTCCTTCATGTCATCCCAATCATCAGGAGCAATTACTCCTTTGAGAATAAGTTGAGTCTTGAGAATATCTTGGAAGAGTTCAGAGAATCTCTTACGTAATCTACCAATGAACTTAGTGAATTTGAGTTCGTCTCTAAGTACTTCCGTAGTCTTACCGAGATTAAAACCTTTGTTATCGTCTGTAAGGCGACTAGGTGGAAGGTTAAGCGAGTTATAAAGCTTCTTCTTAAAGTATTCAACATCTTTAAGTTCTCCAAGATTTTGTCCTCCGGGTAGTGTAGTGATCTCTGTTCCTCTACCACCCTCTCTACGAGGTAACCAAAAGTCTTCGAGCATACTCATATGCTTTTTATCGTCACGCATTTCACCAGTAGATGAATCGTAAACAAGCTTGTTACGATAACGTGCCATTGTGTCACGAAGGTATTGCTCTGCCTTTACTTTAGGAAGATTACCAACGTCAATATAAAATATCCTTCTCTCTGGTGCGCGAGACAATCTGTATATAACCAAAGCATCTTCGATCATACGAAGTTGGTTAAGTGATTTAACTGCCTTGTGGAGGAATCCCAATGTCATACGCTTGTTGAGATCCTGTAATCCAGAACCAATAAAGGTAACTGAATCAACTGCCATCTTGATACCTTGAGACAATGACATGTCTCCAATAGGTCCAAGAACACCACCCTTATAGAATCCTTTTGGATTGTATAAGAAGTAATCTATAAAAGTTCCATATTCTACTTCGAGTGCTGTGCCTTTAACTGCTGCACGACTTACGGGATCTTTTGGAGTGCTATCGAGTTTTTGTCGAACCCGTTTGATCTTCATTGGATCAATGTAACGAAGTTCTGTAATACCTTTTTTAGGATTTTCTAAATCAATTACTTTATGATAGAAAAGTCGCCCGTCGATATACCACGAACGGACGATCTCATGTGCTCTATTGTCAAAGTTTAAAAGCTTCTTGATGTGCTCAAACTCATTGCGAATTTTATTCTTAACACCACTACCCATTTCGAGATTGTCCAAGTTTATTTCACAAGGACTATCATGAGCATCACTCACAATAAATTCGTTGACTACTTCATCAACCGCACTATCCACCTCTGGGTGGATAGCCATGTCGCGATAGCGACGAATCATCTCAAACTCATTACGAGCCTGGTTGTCGGTGTCAACATACGTTCCATAATAACCACCCGCTGCTACCGCAATAGGTTCATCAGCTTGAGGTGGGACTGGGGATTGACCCCGTTTTCCCACCTTGCGATTAATTTGGAAGCCAAATAGTTGACTCATGACTGCTTCTCAATACTATATCAAATAGTATTTATTATACCACAGGAATTGCAGAAACGCCAGCCCTAGCATCAGTACCTGCTCCAGCAGTAAAGAAAGAATATTGGAACTCAACTGAAAACTCTTCAATCTGATCATTGCTATCATAAGCAAGATCGATTTGGGAGACGTTAGTTGGGAAACAATACCTTAGTTTATACTCTCTGAGGACTGATCCTGTGTCTGAAGAATCCTTCTCCAACTGCTTAACTCCAAGATCTGCTGTATAACCAGAAGAATTATTAGGAGTGAATAGTTGAGATGTATTCTCTTCGTGTGTGTTGATGCTGTTAGCCCACTCTTCAAAGAATGTACGGAGTTTGAAGTCCTTATCATTAAAGAATGTTGCAGTCCATGTATCAAAGGTACGATCACCAGCGATCTTAACTGTCCTTCCTCTAAAAGGAACTTCAATTACACCTAAGTTTGAACCTGGAAGTGCTGCGGATTTGCAAAGCAGATTTACTAGATCTTGATCTTCGATTTGGTCCTTGCTGAGAGCAGCAGGGAACTGTACGTCGATCAGATACATATTGGGCTTTACACCTTGCCCAATAGTCTGTAGAAATTCTGATACGTTTGACCTTGCCATTAGTTGTTTACCTCTTAATGTTTATCTATGAATAATATTATCTACCTACAACTTCACTGAAGGAAACTCCAGTTCTTGTTGCGGTGACCGTTACTGTTACATAGTTAATTGAACGAGTTGGCTTGAGGAATAATTCCGCAACAAACTCATTTCTATCAATCACTTCAGGTGTATTGTTTGACTCATCGCAAACTACTAGGAAGTCAGTAACACCTCTACGTGCTTGAACCTCAGAAAGGTAAGAACTAATAGATGCATTGAAATTACTACGTGTAGTATAATCGTTTTGCTCGAAGAGTACGCCCTCTGCTAGTGCCTTTGCTCTCTTCTCAACATTCAAGAACAAACGACGAACGTTGATTCTATCAAATGCAGATGGAGAAGCCAGTGCAGTCTTATCACCAAATAGTACTGGACCTGAACCAGGCATCGATACTATTGGGTTAATCCTATTTGTATACAGTTCATCTCTCTGTGCTTTGTTTGGATTGAACGCAAGTTTAACGACATTTTGAATGCCACCGCGACTCATTCCAGCAGGAGAGAACCAATCATCAAGTATGGATGATGTAGAAACACATGTTCCTGCAACATCTCCGTTACAACCGATATAACGATACTTATCGTTGAAGCGGTCATATGTGTACTTGATACCACTATCAAATACAACGTAGGAACTAGATCCTATTGTATTGAAGAAGTCAACTGTGTTTGTTAACTGAGTAGTAGGAGGAATTGCGGATCCACCAGATGTAGCAATTTGATTGCCGTTATATGGTGAGATGAATGCAACACAATCCTTTCTACTGTTAGCAACACCAGCTACAGCACCTGCTTTAGTCTTGGTGTCTGCTTCTCCTGCCATTGATCCGCCCATTAGAACGAAGTCAACAGTTGTCTGCTCGGTATCAAGGAACTCGTTGTATGCTGTCTGAATTTCTCCAGCAGTATAAGCATAGTCATCTGTACCACCACTAAGTGCTCCACCAGCAGTAGGAAGAATCCTTGCTAGTTCAACAGGTGCTCCAGCAGTTGCTCCATAGGAAGCAGCAGTAGAACCAGAGTTCTCACCTTGAGTTGATAACTCAGCAGCACTTAATGCTGCACCAGCATAGATGTAATTGTTGAATTCATTTACTGCATCTTTCCAGTAAGATGATCCACCTTCAGATGTCTTACCATCAGAAAGTTTTGAGAGATATGTTTGACGCTCAACAACAGTGTTGTTTGATTCGTCAATAACTGCAACATGAACTTCGTCATATGACAGATAACGCTCAGAAGCAAATGCAGATGTTCCAGGACGAGGAGCAATTGCTTTGTTTGTTAATCCAGTTGATCCGATTGCTTGGGAGTTCCAATCGAATGCAGCAACAGTAGCACCACCAGTAGCGGTAGGAGCAACTGCGCCATTTTGAATGATGTCTGCTGTGTTAGTTGTTTTAGAAACAATCTCGTGTGCAGTACCATTACCGTCAGTATATGTTCCACCAACAGACCACCCATGAGCGTTCTTGGTTACGGTATAATCAGCACCTCTATCAACAATAACAACACGTAGGTTGTTACCATCAGCACCAGCATATCTGGCAGCAAACTTTTCAGTAGTTGCTCCAGCATCAAAATCTTCTTTAGATGCAACCAAAGCACCAGTTCCAGATGCAGTTGAGTTAAGAACACCAGAAGTAGCACGAACTACTGCCAAACGTCCACCATAACGTAAGAATTCGGATGCTACTAACCAATCAGAAGCGTTTGCCTCAGCTGGTGCTCCAAATACATCAATTAGTTCTCTTTCAGAACTTATATTTACAATTTTGCCTACAGGTCCAGTGCGGAAAGATGAAGCAAAAGCACCTGTAATTGAAGATGCACCTACTACAACAGCATTGGATAAATCACGTTCCTTAATAACAACACCAGGCGAGACTTGACTCGACATGTTTATTCCCTCGATAGATTCCAATTTTATCTAATAATATTTAGATAAAATCATTCTTTCATCGGGGAAACCATGCATGAACTACCAGTCTGGATAGATTTCTTCTTTAACTCTCTTCTTTTTATTAACTACTCGTTGAATAGTACACAATTTACATTCATAAGAATAAGCAGATGGATTTCCTTTCTTTTGTTTACGAATTAAATAGAAATCATCTAATAAATCTTTTGTCTTATGGCAAGATCTACATTCCCTCTCCTTGAACAGAAGATGTTCTAGAGAGAACTGATCTGAAATATCCATCAGTTGTTCCACATATAGGAGACCTCTTCTTGTTTATCTCCGTAGGCCCACAGATCTCCGTCTCCATCCATGAAGGTATCATCACCCATGCCGTCGTCAATAAAACCAAAGGGAGCCATATCTTGCTCAATTTGATCACGTTGTTCTTCGTAGATTCTTCTTCGTACATCTTGATCCGTCATCTCCTTAAAATAATCTTGCAGGACTAGCCATGCAAATAGAACCATACACATTACCAAGTCATCATGATACCCTTCATCTGCTTCCCATGCTTGCTTTCTTTGTATGAAGGTAGTTAATTCTTGTAGAATTTCAAAATCTTTAAATGTTAATTTATCTTCTTCTATAATTGCTTTAAGATTTGAGCATCCTTGTTTCTTAACTGTGATACTCATCTTGACACCTAACTGTGTCTTGTTACCTGAGAACCCTTGTCCCACAACCTGCCCAGCCCTACCTCTCATAGCACACATGAGTACGTTAGGATACTCAAGGTCATAGTTTAATGTTGCTGCTATGCTATCACCTATATCATTAACCTCAGTAAGTATGTATGGACAATTGTATTCCTTTGCTACTTGGAAGATGACCGACGGAAACAATATAGGTTTAATCTCATTATTTCTGTACTTCGCAACGATCTTATACGGCATCGTGGTGATATCAAACACGATAAAAGCACTGTAGTCGCCACCGATACCTCTGGCAACATCAACAGTAATAATGTATTCATGATCCTTTTCTGCTCTCTCATGAATGTCAAGTCCTGCATTGCTTTGTATGGGGTCAGTGAACGGTATATTTTGTAGCTTAGAAGGTGAGATAAGTGTGTCAGCAGATCCAAGAAAGTCACACTCAAACTCTTGAGCGAACTGTCTCTTGGACGTGTTCTTCATCGTCTCTTCTTTCCATTTATTATCTCTTCCTGGAACTTGAGACCAATGGACTTCATTTGTAACATATCCATTCTTCCCATTCTTAGCATCCTCCCACGTCTTGTAGAAGTGATTCATTCCGTTAGGAGTGGATATGATTATGACTTTCGTCGATTTACCAGACGTAATAGTAGGATAAACAGAGGCAAAGAATTGCTCTGCAACATGGTTTGGAACGAAAGCGAATTCGTCGAGGAAGAGGATATTGAACGACATGCCTCGGACAGCACTTGCAGATGTAGAAGCTGCCAATATCTTTGATCCGTTTTCAAGTTCGACATTACCTTTGTTCCATACGAGTATACCATGTTGCATCCACTTAGGTAAATTCTCATACGCTAATTGTAACCTACCAAGTAATTCCCTAGCAGTAGAAGCTTTGTTAGCAAGAATACCAACGTTAACGCTATCGTTAAAGATAGCATAATGTAACAAGTATGCGACCACTGTTGTGGATTTACCAGTCTGACGAGGCAGCTTAGCAATGTTGAATCTGTTTTCATGTAAATCCATTAAGATTTCCTTCTGGAAATCGTACATAGTGAACGGGACTAAACCTTCGTCGAGAGAAATGATCTGTATATAATTACACGCAAAATATAAAGGATCTGCTTTACATTTAATCCATTCTTCTACTTGTTTCTGTGTGAATTGTATCTCAGTACCAGCCTTCTTCAGGTTGGGATTACCTAGATAAACCTCAGTTTTCGTTGCCATACATAGTAATTCTTCACATATATATTTATTTAAACTGTAAGGGAAGGACTCGAACCTCCAAGACTCGCCTCGCAAAAGATGAATCGGCTGTTAAACGGACAGCTGTGTTTACCATTTCACCACCTTACATTGAAGCCCTTATTCAAGGGCTGATATTATTCGAGTTACTCCTATTCCACCACCACTACGGGGGAAGAAATCGAAGTTAAGGAAATCATCGAGTTCTTTCTCAACTCTTTCCTCACCAAATTTTCTATAGAGTAGTCCTGCATACCCACCATCAGAGATAGTGTGGAATGTTTCTCTCATCTGTGCTCTATCAGTACTACGTTCAGCAGAACCAATAGTTTCCATACCGTTTAGAATCACATCAATCTTACGACTGGTTCCGTCATCGTTACGTGCCATGTTCCAGAAGGGTGATGTCCATTCAGGAAAGTCCGTAATCATACCACGACCTATTGCCGCTTCATGTCCGTGATCTAATTCCTTCACCTTATATTGGTCTGCCCAATCATTATATTTTTTAATTTTAACCGTTTCTAGTGGTATTCCTAGATCCTCGCATAGGTCAATCTCCATTGCTTTAAGATCATAAACATCTCCTTTCATCTCGAACTCGAACATAGGGAAGATAGTTTCATGTCTACCTGGTACAGGATTGGGTTCTGCTCTATATGAAGTTGAGACACAAAAAAACCCTTCTGCGGAAGGGTTGGATAACAATTCATATTCTAACCACATCTGACCTGTCTGTGGTAGTGGCCAAACATTGCCACCATAATTGTATGTTGCTACTGTCTCAGGGTCTTCACATGCTGCCAATATACTCAAACGATTTTGAGTATGTACTTCCAAGAAGTTCTTGGACAAAAAAAATGACCTCAATCGGCCAACTGCATCGCTGTACTTCTTGGGGTCAATCAGACTTGTCATTACATTATGCCAAACTGGATTTATTTATAACAAGATTGCACCTATAATAAATCCTTTGCCGAAAGCAAGACATAACATTTGATAATCAGTCAAGTTAAACTTATCCTGTATCTTCTTTGCCATCTTCTTGTCCCATTCTTTTATCTTAGTAAAAGCACTAAAGTTCCACATAATTCTAACCCTCGTTTAATGTACCAAATGATCTGCGAATCTCTCTAAGAGGTTCCCAATCTTTATTCTTTGTACCACCATCATATTCTAATGCATAACCAAACTTTATCATCTCTTCATTGATTGATAATTCTGGATCACCATCGGTAGAATAAATCCAACCAAGCAATCTTCCATACTTACCAACACCACCTTTAAGTTCTGTGCGGATAGTTAGTTCCTCATCCCCATGTAAAACTCCATCCAACCTATCCTTCATATAGTTGGTGGCATCTATTCCTAATGCTTTCTCTTCTAAATCTCTTGTTCGTTTCTCTGGCGTATCTATACCTGCTATACGAACTCTCTCTTTCTTATAGATTCCAAAACCCAAATCTATAGTTACATCAATTGTGTCTCCGTCAACTACTTTATTGACCTCAACAACTCTAAAATTATAGCAGCTATTCCTGCTCGGTGGAACCATCACACCCATGTTCATACTCCATCTCTGCTGTATTTAGCATCTCTTCTATAGGAGTACGTTCCTGTTCAGATTTCCACTCTCTTAGATCATGTATCCATTCACTAGGAGATGGAACAGCATCTGCCTTTGGAGCAAATGCAGTAGTACCTACTATACCACCAGCACCAATGCCAATAGCACTAACAATAGCAACTACCTTTTCGTTAGCACGAACTCTAAGTGTGAGCTCCTTCACGTGGCCCATCATGTGTTCCACCTTCGCTTCCAAGATTGCTATCTTCGTTTCTTGACTCTGTTCTGTCGTCATATGTCATAATCCAATAAATTAAATACCCAACTCCGCTGAGAAGACTACCTAACATAATATTTATTGACCAAAGCATATCGTTCATAATGGTGGATACTCATTCTGTATTTCTTCATCAGTTTTTTCGACAGCAAACTGTTCACATAACCTTGCGACCTGTGGTCTGTTCATACCTGCTAGTTCTCTAGCATTATCTAATGCTTTGTAGATGCACTCCCTGTCACTAATGGGTGCTCGTTTAGAGAACCCATTAGCATCAACATGTCCACTACTATCTGATTCTACATTAGATGTATCAACCTTCTGTGAAGGATTGGTATAACTATGAGACATGTATTACACCTTTCATTCCAGCACCAGCATGAGGTTCGCATTGAAACTCATAATCTCCTGCTTTATCGAAGGTGACATTGAAACTCTCTCCACCTACAAACGCAAGGTCTGGGTGTGAAAGTTCTGGATGATCTGCTACCACGAAATTATGTGGTGGTAAATCTCCGTTTACTATTGTAACTGTATCTCCAGCAGCAATACTAATTTCATTAGGTTCAAAGACTAAATTGCCTCCTGAACCCATAGTAATTTCTGCTGCGTATGCTGATGCTGCGAATACTATTGAGAAGCATAACGCGCATACCATGAATGTAATTCTAGACATCCACCACATAATTTCATCCTTATTCTTAGTGAGTGTAGTCATTCTACTCCTCCCTAGTGCAATAGTCAACAAAAGAAGGATGCCCCTCTAATTCAGGAACATCCTTTTTGCTGTTTTGTATTGCTTCGTATGCGTCTTGTGCATACTCGCAAATTTCGTGGCGTATCTTGAGTGTGTCGTGGTAACCGACTGTGTAGTGAGTCATTTGCTTAAAGCGCAGTACCCTTGTTCACACAGAGTCTCTAACTTATGAATGAGATGTTCGTATTCATCCCACATATATTCAGAACCTGTATTGGTCTGATATTCTTTACAAGCTTTGATGATACGGGAGACATCTTCTTCGTTAAGTCTCATGGCTCATGATGAAATAAGTTACTACTAATTATAAGTAAAACTTCCTATAAAGCAAGCCTGTGTGTACCTATGCTGACACTGCGTTATTACTGTAATCGTGGCGTTGATATGCAGCAGGTGTGCGTGTAGTATTGTTGTAGTTTCTTGCTTGAAATGTACCTGGTGTTCTGGTACTGTTGCTGTAATCTTTCGCAACATAATCAGCATTAAAATCCTTATACTGTTTAGTAGCCCATCCCTCGTTACCTGAGAAACGATTGACAATTGTGAATCCCAATGCTGGATCCGCTAGAGAGTTATCATAATTTCTTTGTAACCAATCCATATTTGCCATTGCAGAAAATCAATCTCCTCCTTTGTAAGCAACCGAAACAACCTTAACACTACCACCATTTGATCCCGCAGTAAGTGTGTCTGTTGGAGACTTTTCTAGAAAAAATATTTTTCCATTATCTGCTGCAAAACTACCAATGGTATCTCCACCAGCATTTTTTTGAGTCAAAATTATATTTGAACTATGGTTATTAAAAATCCTTACCACCTTTGCTCTATCAACATTGGAAGGACTAGTGAGATCGCCCTCAACGGCTAAAAGTTTAATTAACATGGTGGTTTCTGTATCCTAACATCTTTATTTATCATCAGCGTTTACCTCCACCCATTTGTTTTAGCATTTTTTGTAAATCTGATGTGCTACCAACAAACATAGCATTGTTAGTAACTTTAGTTGGACCTTTCTTATCTTCGTCAAGATCCTTGACTTTCTTCTGAAGATCCATAAGTTTGTCAGTCATGTCTGCTACCTGCTTCATAGCGTTCGTAGCAACTTCATATGCTCTTGGATGCCCTGACTCCTGTGCAACCTCTAACGCCCCTCTGACTGCCTCCTGACCCTGATCTATGAGTGAGTAGAGTTCTCCTCTTGTATACTCATAGTCCTTGTCACGATCTTCAGAGGAATCCCTAAGTTGATCCTTCTTTTTAGTAACAGGTTCAGGTGTCTCGGAAATATCTATATTAAGGATGTTCTCCATATTCTTTTCAAGTTGATCTTCCATAATTATAAAATCGTAATACCTTCATTGAATCCGAAATCATCATCTGCTGTTACTAGTAAGTCATCAGCAGCATCAATGTTTCCGTCTTGGTTAATATCAGTCTTAGCCTTAGGTGTATATGTGCGAGTGACTGCTCTTCTATTTACAGCAAGATCACCAATAGTCTCATGAATGATAGCCTTATTGATAACATCAGCAGTGCTGTATGGACCGTAGAAGTATGTCTTAACAGTGAAGTTTAGGGTGTATGTAATCCATCTCCTATTTAAAAAACTTTCATCCCACTCATCTTCATAGTTGATATTATTCAATACGATTGCTATATCACGTTTCTCATTCATATCTGGAACAAGATTTAGTGTGATAGAAAATGAAGGTTGGAAATATGGGAGAATACTTTCTAATATTTGAAGAGCATCATCTTGTGACTGTGCAATGATACCCAACTCAAAACCAAGATTATATGGTACTGGTGTAAACTGAACCCGTACCTCGTCCTGATCATTATTAATGATAGTCTTATATTTCTGCGTTGGAGCAGTCTTTCTTGCGGGATCATAATCAATACTATTCATCTCAAAGTAGAGACGCGGAATAGTAATAGAGACTTTGCGGGTAGCAGACTCCATCTGTTCTAGACGAGTTAAGAACTTCTGTCTAGGTCCATATGCTAGAGGAACTTTAGATTCTTCTAGTACAGCATTAGTGCTAGGATCCAACTTCTTCAAACTAATGTTATTGAAGAGAGTACCAAAAGCAATAATTGTTTTACGAGTTACCTCGTTATAAAAATGTGATCCTAACATCAGATACTACCTGTAAAGTTACCAAATTCACCGAATGGATTACCTTCTGACCAATCAATAATATTGTCAGCAGCATCTTCGATTACTCTATTATCATCATACTCACTGTTTGTATTTTGTAGCGTATCAAATGTAGATACCACCCAAACAGCACTACTGGTATCACCAGTTAGAGATTCATTAGCAGAGAAGGTTCCTTTTCTATTAATGACTTGAAGTATCCTTGTGGCATTATCCCAAGATTTAACTTCTGCTGTAACTCCAGTAGTTCCTCCAGTTACAGTTTCTCCAACGGTAAAGTCTCCAGTTCCACCAACACCTAATGTGAGTGCGATTGCACTAGAGTATATCGTTTCTATGACATCAATCTCTGCCACTCCAGTATTAATCTCATCAGAGCTGCTGACGTAAAGTTCAGCAGTTATGGAGTAAAATTGAATCTTACCAAATTGATAGAACGGTTGTTCTAATTGTACGTATTTAATTTCATACAAATCTTTTGTTAATGGGAAGTATAATAAGTCTCCCTCATTAGGTCTACCAGCAACTGTTAGGGTAGGAGTATTAGCTGCTACTGCCTCATCCCAACGTCTAGTAGATACTTTAAAAACGACTTCATCACTTATTGTTAATCCAAACTTACTGATGATCTCGTTATTGTCACCCCAACCTGCAACATTTTGCAGTAGCATTTCTACTTGGAACTCATCCTGATACTTGGAATAGATGACATCATCCAATGCATTATCTTTTAGAATAGTTCTAGGAAGATAATAGATATCCGTTCCGAACAATTTGATTTGTTCGTCAGCAAGATCTTGATACAAGGCTTGTTCAGTTGCAACACCTTGATAATAAGTAGGAAAATAGGGACTAGTAGGCATTTTATCCGATCATATCTAGAGGTGGAATTGCATACTTACTTAGAACTTCACCTTCGATCATTCTGATCTCAGACAAAGCATCCTCAAATAACTGTCTACCATTAAGTGACATGCCACCTGGTAGTTGCACATCATTATACTTGATAAGATTCTGACCCCACTGCTTTTTCATCAGTGAAGTAGCATACCTCTTAACAAACATATCATTATACATCTCAGTAGCATCAGTTGGATCGAGTAATCTATGACACTCAATCAATATGTTCTGTCCATTTTGTAGAAAGTCTTTATCGATATCTAAGTATAGACGATCACGACGTTGTGTATATCTGAACTGTTGATGAGAACCATTATTCAAAACCATATCTAATGTTTCAAGATATTGTTTGGTCATATAATAGTTTAAGATATCAACAGATCCAAATGCATACAAGTCATTCAAAAACATTCGATACTCAATACCGAACAAATTAGAACGGATGGAGTTACCAACCATTCCAAATACTTTACTAATACCAGTTACATGAGCTGGTATAGGGATATAATTTGTGGCTTCTTCCCACACAGCAGTTGCACTACCATCAGTTTTTGATGTAGTAGTTGTCGCAGCAAGACGAGTTTTATCATCAGCAGTTATCTCGTGGTAGAGATAAGTACGTTCCATACCGTTATAACAATTCTCTTGGAAGAATTGAAACGTATCGTCAATTACGTTATTAACTTGCTCATCATCAATGTTTACCTGCAATACA
>Ga0208764_10000319_pt1 | contig 30442 bp, 25 predicted proteins | sample ETNtaG_18_FD_185762 | JGI IMG/M metagenome (GOLD analysis project Ga0208764, IMG submission 185762) | Marine microbial and viral communities from oxygen minimum zone, Eastern Pacific Ocean - ETNP201302SV91 (SPAdes) (version 2) | ecosystem: Environmental > Aquatic > Marine > Oceanic ... | reverse complement strand
TACGTTCCTTCACCTGATAAGAAGAAGGTAATTAAAGAATTAAAATCTCTCAAAAAAAATTCTGATAAAGTTTATTTAGCGACTGATAACGATCGAGAAGGTGAAGCAATTGCTTGGCATCTAAAAGAAATTCTTGAATTAAAAGAACAAGATTACGAAAGAATTATTTTCAGAGAAATTACAAAAAATGCAATACTAAGTTCAATAGAAAACCCTACTAAAATCAATATGGATTTAGTTAATGCCCAACAGGCGAGAAGAGTTCTAGATAGATTAGTAGGATTTGAGATATCCCCTATACTTTGGAAAAAAATAAAACGAGGTTTATCTGCAGGAAGAGTTCAATCAGTAGCCGTTAAATTTGTGGTTGAAAGAGAAAATGAAATTAGTGAATTTGAACCTCAATCATCATTCAAGACTACAGCCATCTTCTCATCCAATAATAGTGATGAATTTACAGCTGAGTTAGATAAAAGATTTTCAGAACAAAAAGAGGGTGAAATATATCTTAATGAATGTAAAAATTCTAGTTTTAAAGTTAGTAAAATCGAGAAAAAACCATCTAAAAGATCTCCTTCGTCTCCATTTACCACATCAAGTCTTCAACAAGAAGCAAGTAGAAAAATTGGTTTTTCGCCATCCTTAACAATGTCAACTGCACAAAGATTATATGAGGCAGGTCATATTACCTATATGAGAACAGATTCAGTGAATTTATCTGAGGAAGCTCTAATAAATTCAGAAAATCTAATAAAAACAAATTATGGAGAAAATTATCATAAAAAAAGAATATATAAAACAAAAAGTAGTAATGCTCAAGAAGCACATGAAGCTATAAGACCAACAAACTTTAATCTAGAAAGAGCTGGAAAAAATGAAAGTGAAAAAAAACTGTATAATCTTATCTGGAGAAGAACCTTAGCTTCTCAAATGAGTGAAGCACTTTTTGAAAGAACAGTTATTAACATTAATAATCATACAGAATACGAATTTAAAACATCAGGTGAAATAATGGTTTTCGATGGATTTCTAAAACTTTATAATGATAATTCTGATAAAACTAAACTCTTACCTAAAATCGAAAAGGGGTCTAATCTACAGTTTAAAGAAATATTATGTAAAGAGGTTTTTTCAAAACATCCTCCAAGATATTCTGAAGCAAGCCTCATCAAAAAAATGGAGGACTCTGGTATTGGAAGACCATCAACTTATGCTGAAACAATCAGAAAAATAAGAGAAAGAGAATATGTTATAAAAGAAGAAAGAGAAGGAAAAATAATATCAAGTAATGAAATACGATTGATTGAAAGTAAAATTTCAAAAAGTATTAAAGAAGAAAAGACAGGATTTGAAAAAAACAAAATATATCCTACTAATATGGGAATGTTTGTCACTGAGTTTTTAAATGAAAATTTCAATTCTAGTTTTATGGATTATTCATTCACAGCAAAAACAGAATCTCAATTAGACCAAATTGCATATAAAGGAAGAAACTGGAATGATATGCTTGAAGATTTTTATAAAGTCTTTTCTGCTCTATCAGAAAAAGTTCCAGAAGAAAGATATCAACTTGAAAAAGATCTTGGTAAATATGAAGGAAAAAAGATTATAGCAAGGATTGCTAAATTTGGACCTGTAATTCAGATTGGTGAAAAAGAAGATGAGGATAGTGAATTTCCTAAATATTTTAATATACCATATGATCAACTAATAAGATATATATCAATTGATGAGGCCCAAAAAATTATAAATAAAAAAGAAGAAAACAATAATTTACCTGTTATAGAATTTGAAGGGGATAATATCGAATTAAAAAATGGGAGGTACGGTTTTTATTTAAGGTATAAAGAAAAGAATTTTAAGATTGATAAAGAGAAGTATCCTGAACCTAAGAACATCACTAAAGATCAGTTTATAGAAATAGTTACTGCTCCAGTAGAAAGATCTAAAGATATTTTAAAAGAGTTTGATAATGGTGCTCAAATTAGAAAAGGAAAGTATGGTAAACCTCCTTATATCTTAGCTGTAAGAGGCACTGAAATAGGAAAAAAATTTAAAGAAAAAAGAAAAAAACCTTTTGTTGGTATTCCTAAAGATATACTAGAAAAATATAAAAATACTATAGAAAAAATTTCAAGTAAAGAAGTAGATGATATCTTAGAAAATTTTCTCAAAAAATAATCAATTCTCTATTTTCAAAATATTATTAGACTTATCTATATCAGCTAGTTTTGTAGAAGGATCAATTTGAACTTTAATTATTTTTTTATCTGAATAGTTTAATTCTAAGTCATATTCAGTATTAACCCATTCCCAATCTTTTTTTATAGTAAAATCATTATAATTAGTTATATCTTTTTCTCCTCTCATTATAGAAAGGGGGATATATGCTAAACTTTTTGATCCATCATCATAAGTAATTTCAATATCTAATGGCATAGGAACCAAGCCAATTCTCTCAATTAAAATATTAATTGTTTTTCTTTTATGATTTATTAATGATAAAGAATAATCAATTCTATGAGTAGTTCCAATCCAATAATCTAAATACCAATCTAATTCAAGTCCACTTTCTTTCTCCATAATTCTAATAAAATCATATTTATCTGGATGTTTAAATTTCCATTCATTAAAATATCTCCTTAATCCTTTAAAAAGAATTTCTTCACTGATAATATAACCAAGCTGACTTAAAAAGATTGCTCCTTTAGTATATGATCCAACACCATACGCTCTATTAGAAGAGAAATGATCAGAGTGAGTTGAAAGAGGTTCCTCTAAATTATCATCAAGAAAATTAAAGTATCTTTCATAAGATTTTTCTAAAGGGTTTACCTCATTCAAATTATATATATCATTAAATAAATTAAACTGGGTAATATTCTGGGCAAATGAAGTAAATCCTTCATCCATCCATGCATAATAACTTTCGTTTGTACCTAATAACATTTGATACCAAGAATGTAAAGCTTCATGAAGAGTAACTGATAGCAAACTAGGGTATGACCTTTCTCCTGTAATTAAAGTTGCCATAGGGTACTCCATTCCACCATCTCCAGCCTGAATTACTGAGTATTTTTTATAAGGATATTTACCAAAATTTTTATTAAAATAAATAAAAGCATTTGCAGTTTCTTCCTGAAGCCTTTTCCAGTTCTTTGACATTTCATCACTTGATTCTTGATAATAAAAATGCAACTCTAGATCTTCAGAATCTACTTTAATAACATCATGTATATAGTCTGGGTCTGCAGCCCAAACAAAGTCATGAACATTTTGAGCTTTAAAATTCCAAATAAAACTATTTTCCTTTTCAATTTTATTTTCTAAATACCCAGTAGCACCAACTATATAATCCTTATCAATCTCTATAGTAACATTATAATCACCCCAAGGAGCATAAAACTCTCTAGCAATGTATGGATGAGCATGCCATCCTTGTCTATCATATTCAGCTATTTTAGGAAACCATTGAGCCATTGAGTAATCAATTCCTTCTTTATTATTTCTTCCACTTCTTCTTATCTGTTTTGGGACTTGGCTAAAATACTCTAGATAAAAAACTGTAGATTCATTAGGCTTAATTGACTTATTAAGTTCAATTTCTAGAACAGTACCTTGGATTTTATAAGTTAAATTTTTCCCGTCTTGCTGAACTTTTGAAAATTTATGAAAGCCTATTTCATTATCATCTAGGTTAAATATTCTGTCCATCACTCTTCTATCAGGATCAGGTAAAGACCTACTTCTAACATCCATCATACTTCCGGGCTGAAATGCATTAAAATAAAGATGGAAGAAAACTTTATTTAATGTATCTCTTGAATTATTAAAATATTTAAGAGTCTGAATTCCAGAAAATTGATGATTCTCATCATCAAATTTAATTTTTATATCATATTCAACTCTTTGCTGCCAAGAAGCATACGAATTATAATTTAACACGCATAAAAGAAAAAATAAAAATGAATACGTCTTAGACATCAACATTAGCATATTTTGCATTTTTTTCAATGAACTCTCTTCTAGGAGCAACTTCATCTCCCATAAGTTTAGAAAATAACACATCAGCCTCTACCGCAGATTCAATTGTGACTTTATTAAGGAGCCTTTCTGCTGGATCCATAGTAGTTGTCCACAGTTGTTCTGGATTCATCTCTCCTAAACCCTTATACCTTTGAATATTTACTGATGATTCTTTTCCATCTTTTGCTAACTCTTTAACCAATTTATCTTTTTCGATTTCAGACCATACATACTCAGCTCTTTTACCTTTAGAAATCTGATATAATGGAGGAAGAGCAATATATAGGTATCCTCTATCAATCAATGGTCTCATATATCTAAAAAAGAAAGTAAGAACTAGAGTTCTTATATGACTACCATCTATATCAGCATCTGTCATTATAATTACTTTATGATATCTCAATTTTTCTAAATTTAACTCTTTTTCATCCTCCTCAGTTCCAAACCTTACTCCAAGAGCAGTAATGATATTCTTTATTTCATCATTATCATAAATTTTATGTTCTTGAGCTTTTTCAACGTTTAAAATTTTTCCTTTAAGTGGAAGTATTGCTTGGAAAGTTCTATCTCTACCCTGCTTAGCAGATCCTCCAGCTGAATCACCCTCAACAACATATAATTCACAAAGTGCAGGATCTTTTTCTGAACAGTCAGCTAGCTTACCTGGAAGGCCAGTTCCTGTTAATATATTTTTCCTTTGCACCATTTCCCTAGCTTTTCTAGCAGCATGTCTAGCTTGTGCTGCTAAAATAACTTTAGAAATAATTTGTTTAGCTTCTTTAGGGTTTTCTTCAAGGAAATTACCCAACATTTCTCCAACACAAACATCAACTGCACCCATCGCTTCAGAATTTCCAAGTTTTGTCTTTGTTTGTCCTTCAAATTGAGGCTCTGCAACCTTAATAGAGATTACAGCAGTCAATCCTTCCCTGAAATCATCCCCAGAAATATCAATTTTAACTTTATCTAATTGACCAGATTTGTCAGCATACGATTTAAGAGTTCTAGTAAGAGCTCTTCTAAAGCCAGCTACATGAGTACCTCCTTCTATAGTATTAATATTATTTACATAAGAGACAACATTCTCAGAATATGAAAGGTTATATGACAATGCTACTTGAACTGGAACATTTTCTTTTTTACCTTCCATATAGATAGGATTAGGTATAAGTTTTTCTCTCGAACCCTCCAAGTAATTTACAAATTCAGTTAACCCCCCCTCAGAATAAAATCTTTCAGAAATAGGCTCATTATTTTCATCTAACTCCCTCTCATCTTTTAAGTCAATTTTAATACCTGCATTTAGAAAGGATAACTCTCTTAGTCTAGTAGCAACTGTATCATATTTATACTCTCTAGTTGTAAATATTTCTTTATCAGGAACAAAAGTTACAACCGTACCTTTTTCAGATGTTTTACCAATTTCCTTAACGTCCTCTACAGGAATTCCCTTCTCATATTGTTGTTCAAAAATTTTCCCTTCACGATATACTGTGGCTGTTAATTTTTCAGAAAGAGCGTTTACACATGATACACCAACACCGTGGAGACCCCCAGAGACTTTATATGTATCCTTATCAAATTTTCCACCAGCATGTAAAACAGTCATTACAACTTCTAATGCTGACTTTTTTTCTTTAGGATGAATACCGGTTGGGATTCCTCTCCCATTATCTTTTACAGTTATTGAGTTATCTTTATTTATTACAACTGATATGAGATCGCAATGACCAGCAAGAGCTTCATCAATTGAGTTATCTACAACTTCCCAAATAAGGTGATGAAGACCTTTGTTACTAACATCTCCAATGTACATTGCTGGCCTTTTTCTTACGGCCTCTAAGCCTTCTAAGACTTGAATATTACTTGCAGAATATTGATTTGTGTTTTTGGATTTTTCAGACATATTATAGATTGGTTTTTATATCATAAAATTAATCAAAAATTAGCATTTTTAATAGTATAAAAGCATATTAATTAGATTCTTTTTAAGTTATAAATTATTAATTTATGTGGCTGTTTAAGTTTTAAATATTACTTTTATATAAAAAAAAAGATGAGCAATTCTAATAACTTTAAATCTGTAGATTTTTACTTAATTGATGAACTTCTTTCAGAAGAGCAAAAGCTTATCCGTGAATCAATTAGAGATTTTGTTAATATTGAAATATCTCCAAATATTGAGAAGTGGTTTGAAGAAAATCATTTCCCTTTAGATATTGTAAAAAAAATGGGCAGTACAGGTATTTTTGGTCCAACAGTATCCCGAAAATATGGAGGAGGTGGCCTAGACAATATTTCTTATGGACTAATAATGCAAGAATTAGAAAGAGGTGACTCAGGAATGAGATCTACAGCTTCTGTTCAAAGTGCATTAGTAATGTTTCCTATAGAGGCATATGGATCTGAAGAACAAAAAAATAAATACTTACCCAAACTTGCGAGTGGTGAAATATTAGGTTGTTTTGGTCTGACTGAGCCTGATTTTGGATCAAACCCTGGAGGTATGATATCTAAACTAGAAGATAAAGGAGACCATTATCTTCTAAATGGATCAAAAATGTGGATTTCAAATTCACCTGCCGCAGATATTGCCGTTGTATGGGCTAAGGATGAAAATAAGAGAATAAAAGGTGTAATTGTTGAAAAAGATATGGAAGGGTTTTCAGCTCCTAAAACAGATGGGAAGTTATCTCTAAGATCAAGTCTAACAGGAGAATTAGTCTTTGACAATGTCAAAGTACCAAAAGAAAACCTTCTTCCCAATAAAGATGGTTTAGGAGGTCCATTAGGTTGCCTTGACAAAGCAAGATATGGAATTTCATGGGGCGCTATAGGTGTTGCTATGGATTGTTATGATGCTGCAAAAAAATATTCTCTAGAGAGAAAACAATTTGATAAGCCAATAGCTTCCTTTCAATTAATACAAAAAAAGCTGGCAGAGATGCTTACAGAAATAACCAAAGCTCAACTACTCTGTTGGAGATTAGGAAAATTAATGGATGATGGAAATGCATCTTCTGCTCAAATCTCTTTAGCAAAAAGAAATAATGTTGATATGGCATTAAAAATTGCTAGAGAAGCAAGACAAATACATGGTGGGATGGGAATAACTAGTGATTATCCGATGATGAGACATATGATGAATCTTGAGTCTGTAATCACTTATGAAGGAACTCATGATATTCATCTGCTAATTTTGGGACATGAAATAACGGGAATTTCTGCTTTTTCTTAAAATGGAGGCGTCAGAAAGATTTATTATAAATTCTTCAGGAAAAAAAATATTTTTTAGAGAATGGGAAATAAAAGGCCAACCTAAAAAAAATATTCTTATAATTCATGGTCTAGGTGAACACTCAGGTAGGTATAAAGAATTTGCTGAATTTTATATAAAAAAGGGAATTGGTGTGTACGCATTAGATCTTCAAGGGCACGGAAAAAGTGAGGGTAAAAGGGGGCACATTAAGTCATTTGAAGAATATTTAGATTCTATCGAAAATTTATTAATTTTTATTAGAAAAAAATTTTTAGATACTCCAATAATTTTATTTGGTCATAGCCTAGGCGGTTTAATTGGACTAAACTTTTTAATTGAGAGAGAAAGTAAGGAAATAGAATCAGCCGTAATATCATCTCCATGGATAGAAACTGCAATTAAAGTTCCTGAATACTTAATAATAATACAAAAAATTTTAAAAAGAGTTTTTCCAAGCTTAAGACTAAATAACAGGCTTATTTCTAATCACTTAAGTAAAAACAAAGACATAGTTTCTGAGTATGACAAAGATGAGTTAGTGCATAATAAAATATCACTTAAACTATATTCTGAAGTAATGAGATCAATAGATAATGTTAAAGAGAAGGCTTCAAGAATTAAAATTAAAACTCTTTTATATCATGGAAAAAGTGATAAAATAATTTCATCAAATGGGACGCTTAAAATTAGTAAACAATTAAAAAAACATAAAATAAAGCTTTACGAGAATGTATACCATGAGCCGCACAATGATCTAGAGAAAGAAGAAATTTATCAAGACATATTAGAGTTTATTAAGAAAATATAATTTCATATATTTATAAAAAACTTAAACAATGAGAAAATATAAACTATTATTATTTGCAATAATTTTTACAGCTTGTTCTAATAAAATTCAAGATGAAAATAAAAGTGAATGGGTATCACTTACTGATGGTAAAACTTTTGATAATTGGCACACATATCTTTCAGATTCTGTTGTTGGTTGGAAAATAGAAGATGGCGCTTACGTTTTAATACCCGGGGAAGGTTCTGGAAACAATGGACTCGTTTCAAACAAAGAATATGAGAGCTTTATATTGTCAGTAGAATGGAAAGTTGATGAAAAAGGAAATAGTGGCATTTTCTGGGCGGTTAATGAATCAAAAGAATATTCTGTGCCTTACCTAACAGCACCAGAAATACAAGTTATCGATGATGATCAATATGGAAGTGAAGACAAAAAAAATTATGTTCATATGAATGGTGCCTTATACGATATGGTAGCACCATCTGAACTACATGCAAATCCAACAGGTGAATGGAACAAATATGTAATTGAGATTAACTATAATAATAATGTTGGAAAAGTTAAACTTAATGATAAAGATGCTGTTGAATTTCCTCTTTCAGGAATGGAATGGGACAATCTAGTTAAAAATTCTAAGTTTAAAGATTGGGGTGGATTTGCAAAAACAAAATCTGGACCTATTGCATTCCAAGACCATGGCACTAAAGTATATTATAGGAACATTAAAATTAAAGAACTATGATTAAAAAAATTATTTATTTAATACCATTATTTTTTCTGTTTTCATTAACTACAAAAAATAAGAAATTTGATAGTTATATTGAAAAAGATCTTCCATATCTTAAAGCTTTATACATTGATATTCATCAAAATCCCGAAATATCATTGATGGAAAAGGAGACCTCAATTAAACTTGCTAATGAGTTAAGAAAAGTTGGGTTTGATGTTGAAGAAAATTTTGGGGGTTATGGAGTAGTGGGAATCTTAAAAAATGGAAAAGGTCCTACAATTTTGTATAGAACTGATATGGATGCCCTACCAATGGAAGAAAAAACAGATCTTCCTTATGCTAGTAATGTTATAACCAAAAATTTTGACGGGAATGATGTTGGGACAATGCACTCGTGTGGACATGATATGCATATGGCAGTTTGGACTGGGACAGCAAGGGCATTAGTTGAGAGAAAAGATGAATGGAGTGGAACTATAATGATGATAGGTCAGCCAGCTGAAGAAATTGGAGCTGGAGCCGCAATGATGCTTAATGAAGGACTTTATGATAAGTTTCCTGTTCCAGATTATGGAATTGGCCTTCATTCCTCACCAATAATCCCATCAGGAAAAGTTGGGTTTGGTAAGGGATATATAATGGCTAATACTGAATCTGTAGATATAAAAGTATTCGGACAAGGTTCTCATGGCGCTGCTCCTCATATGTCAATTGATCCAATTGTAACAGCATCAGTAATTATAATGGAACTACAGACTATTGTAAGTAGAAATTTAAATCCTCTAGATGATGCGGTTATAACTGTTGGATCTATAAAAGGAGGAACAAAACACAATATAATTCCTGACGAAGTTGATTTACAACTAACAATTAGAACATACAAAGAAGAGGTAAGAAATTTAATTCATAAAAGGATTAAAGAAATATGCGATGGAATTGCAGCTTCTATGGGATTAGATAAATCTAGATACCCTAAAGTTATTTTGCCAGAAAGTTTTACCCCTGCTAATTATAATGATGAAGAACTTGTTGATCTAATGACTAGTGTTTCGAATTCAATAATTGGAAAAGAAAATGTTGTTGTTTCAGAGCCACAAATGGTTGGAGAAGATTTTGCAAGATATGGAAGTACTGAAGAAGATATTCCTACAGTTATGTACTGGTTAGGTACAGTTCCTAAAGAAAGAATGGACAAGTATAATTTAGGAGAATATGCTCTCCCTGCTCTCCACTCACCTTATTACTATCCTGATATCGAAAATTCTATTAGCACTGGAGTTAAGGTAAGCACAGAATCTTTAATTAAACTATTTAATAACTAAATGTTTTTTCTCTATCAGAGAATGAAAATATATGTGATTTACTTTGTTTTTCAACATTGATAAACACAACATTCTTTTGAATTTTATATACCTCAAATAATATGTTATTAATAATGTTTATCTCATTAAAATCTTTCTTGAAATCAAAAGAACATGATATTTCAACTAAATCATTTATAAGATTATACTTGAACTCAGAAAGTTTAATTTTAGAATTATCTATTCTTAATTCAAATTTATTTTGGATATAAGTATCAATTTGACTTGATGCATTTTGGAGTTTTATAATATTATCAATTGATATTGATTTATTATAAAATAACCTTAAATCATCTTCAAGGTCATCTCTGAAAATTTTAATATTTACTTCCGCAGTATCATTAATTATAATTATTTTGGAACTACTTATATAAATTGGATGAATTAGAAATAAAAAAAATATAAGAAAATTGTTCATGATATTTTAAGATAATAAGAATGTATTATAATTAATTTTTTATTAGAAAAATATTTTCACTAATATTGAAACAATTAAACCATAATGAATATTAACTCAGAATTTGTTTCAGAAAATACTTATGATGCAATTGTTGTAGGCACGGGAATAAGTGGAGGATGGGCCGCAAAAGAACTTACTGAAGGTGGTTTAAAGACATTGGTTTTAGAAAGAGGAAGAGATGTCAAACATGTAAAAGATTACCCTACAATGAACAAACATTCTTGGGAGCTTCCTTACAGAGATCAATTAACAGCTAAAGAAAGAAAAGATTATCCAGTTCAACTAAGGACAGGATACACTGTCAAACAATCAACTAAGCACTGGTGGGTAAAAGATACAGAACAACCATATACAGAAAAAAAAGGTTCATTTGATTGGATTAGGGGCTATCATGTTGGAGGGCGGTCTTTGTTGTGGGGGAGACAAGTATATCGATGGAGCAAATTAGATTTTGAAGCTAATGCAAAAGATGGAATTGGAATTGACTGGCCAATAAGATATAAGGATATTGAAAAGTGGTATGACCATGTTGAAAATTTTATTGGAGTAAGTGGAATGAAAGAGGGGCTTTCTCAGCTCCCAGATTCAAAATTTCTACCTCCTATGGAAATGAATTGTGTTGAAAAAGACTTTAGAAAAACTTTACTTGATAAATTCGGAAGAACATATACGATAGGTAGAGTTGCTCATGTAACAAAATCACATAATGGTAGAGGTCCTTGTCAAAGTAGAAATCTTTGTATTAGAGGATGTCCATACGGTGCTTATTTCAGTTCTAACTCATCAACTCTTCCTGCTGCTGAAGCAACTGGAAATATGACTTTGAGACCAAATTCAATTGTCCATTCAATAATATATGATGATAAAAATGAAAAAGCCACAGGAGTAAGGGTAATAGATTCAGAGACATTAGAGATGAAAGAATATTATTCAAAAATAATTTTTCTTAATGCCTCAACTGTAAATTCGACTTCTATCATGCTTAATTCAAAATCAAATAGATTTCAAAACGGTTTTGGAAATGATTCTGGTGAATTAGGTCATAATATGATGGATCATCATTTTAAAGCTGGAGCAAGAGCAAAAATGGAAGGCTATGATGACAAATATTATTATGGAAATAGACCAAATAGTGGTTATTTAGCAAGATTTAGAAATTTAGATAAAAATGACATGGATTTCCTTAGAGGGTATGGATACCAAGGAGGAGCAAGTAGAACTGGATGGTATAGGGCTGCAGAAGAAGGGTTAGTAGGTCAAGACCTCCTAGATACCGCTTCTGAACCCGGAGGATGGAATATGAATTTACTTGCCTTCGGTGAAATTTTGCCTTATTATGAAAATAAGATGTATTTAGATAATAATAAATTAGATAAGTGGGAAATGCCAACTATTGTCTTTGAGACAGAGATAAAAGAAAATGAAATTCGGATGAGAGAAGATATGAAAAATTCAGCAGCAGAAATGCTTGATTCATGTGGATTTAAAAATGTAGAACCGTATGACAACAGATACGATATGGGCAATGGAATTCATGAAATGGGGACAGCGAGAATGGGAAAAGATCCAAAAACATCAATTTTAAATAAATGGAACCAAGTGCACTCTGCAAAAAATGTTTTTGTAACAGATGGATCATGTATGACCTCATCAAGTTGTGTTAATCCGTCTATTACCTATATGGCATTAACTGCAAGAGCTGCAAATTATGCAATTAGTGAATTAAAAAAGAGAAACCTATAATGAGAAGAAGAGACGCATTTAAAAACATTTCATTATTTGTATCAGGTTCATTAATAGTACCTTCTACCCTACTTAATTCTTGTAGCCCATCAGCTAAAGAATTAAACTGGAAACCAAAATATTTAAATAATTCGCAAGCATTTTTTTTAAATGAAATATCTAATGCTATAATTCCAAACACAGAATATCCAGGAGCAATTGCTGTTGGGGTTCCTGCTGAAATTGAGGAATATGTTTTTAATGTTCTTGAAGAAGATGATATTTTAAATTTCAGAAATGATTTAAAAAAACTTGATGAATACTTAAACTCTAATAATCTTCCTAAATCATTTTATGATTCAAATATTAAAGAAAAGACCGATATGTTAAATTCAATTCAAATAGAATCTGAATCTGAAATAGGAAATATATACTTAAAAATAAAATCATCTGTAGCAACTTCATATTTTAAGTCTGAAATTGGTGCAACTCAAGTTCTAAAATATAATGGACCATCAGTTGTCCTAGGTCAATACAAAGGTTGCGTTCCTTTTAGTGAAGTAGGTAAAACTTGGGCAATATAATTTAAAATTATTATGAATTCTGAATTAAAATCACCTGTTGAAAATTTTATAAAGTGGGAAACTAATAAAGGAAATGAAACATTTTTAATCCAACCAATCAACGGTAAAAATCATGAATTTTCATGGGAAAGAGTTGGAATTGAAGCAAGAAAAATTTGTAGTTATATTAAGAGTTTTAATTTTCCTAAAAATTCAAAAATCGCGATTCTATCTAAAAATTGCGCACATTGGATAATTACTGACTTAGCAATAATGATGAGTGGAAATATCTCAGTTCCTATATACGCTAACGTGAACGGAAAAACGGCAAAGTATATTTTAGAACATAGCGAATCTAAAATGTTATTTATAGGAAAGCTAGAAGAGTCTGATTGGGATCAAATTGAAAATCATATTCCAAAAGAAATAGTTAAAATTGACTTTGGGCAATATGATCTAAAATGTGATTTTAAAAAATGGGATGAAATTATTTCAAAACATGATCCTATTGATAAAATTCATAATATTAATTTAGATGATATAATCACCATTATTTATACATCTGGCACAACTGGAATTCCAAAAGGGGTAGTTTTAAACTATAAAGCAGCAGCTACTGCTACAAAAAATTTACATTTACTTTTCCCATTAAATGAAAATGATAGGTTTATTTCTTATCTCCCTCTTTCTCATATTGCTGAAAGAGCATTAGTTGAGCATGGTGGTATACTATCTGGTGGTAAAATATTTTTTGTTGAAAGCCTTGATACATTTGTAAATAATTTAAAAGACTGTAAACCCACAATATTTTTTGGAGTGCCAAGAATTTACACAAAATTCATGACAAAAATATTATCTATTTTTCCTCAGTCAGCTATAAACTTTATTATGGGAACTCCTCTACTTAATAATATATTCTCATTTGTAATTAGGAAATCATTAGGTTTAAATAAATCTAGAATATGTATTACTGGAGCGGCATCAATACCTATTTCAACTTTAAAATGGTTTGATAGATTTAAAATTAAAATTTATGAGGCATATGGAATGTCAGAGAACTCGGCATGCTCACACGGAAATTATCCTGGAAATATTAAGTTTGGTTCAGTTGGGAAAGCAATGCCAGACACAGACATAAAAATTACTGATAAAGGAGAAATAATCATGAAAAATGACTGTATTATGCAAGGTTATTATAAAGAGGAAGAGCTTACTAATCAAACAATTAAAAAAGGATATCTACATACTGGTGATAAGGGTACAATAGATGATGATGGTTATCTAACAATTACCGGAAGAATAAAAGATATCTTTAAGACTGCTAAAGGAAAATATGTCGCTCCAAATCCAATTGAGATGAAGCTGAGTAAAAATAATCTTATAGAACAAGTATGTGTTGTTGGTGAAAGTTTAAGTCAACCAATAGCACTTGTTGTAATGAATGAAACTAAAAAAATAGCTGACGAGATAAAAAGTAATTTTGAAGCATTAATTGATTCAATAAATAACACATTAGAAAAACATGAAAAAATTAAAAAAATAGTAATTCTAAAAGATTCATGGTCTATAGAAAATAATATTTTAACACCTACAATGAAGATTAAGAGGAATGTTATAGAAGAAAAATATAAAGATTTTTATGAGACTTGGTATAATTCTAAAAATGAAATTATTTTCCAGTAGTCTTACTTAATTTGCTTTTATCTATTCCAATATACGGGTTATATCCGTTTAATTTTTTTTGATAAAAACCAGATCCATTAAATTCTCTTACTTTCCCATTTTTCAAACAATCTTCCGAACAACAACCATTAAATATTTCTGCACCTTTATTACTTAGTGGAAAATGTTTGTTACATAAGACATTTGCACAATTAACCATTCTATCTGTTTTCTCTCCAGTAACATAACATTTACCGATTACAATTGGGTTAATTGAATTGACATCTTTCACAATTCGATCATCAAAAACGTAACACTTCCCCTCAAAATTTTCACCCCCCTCTTCTATTCCATATTTAATTATTCCTCCATGTAACTGATAAACATTTTCATAACCATTTTTTTTAAGAAAAGCACTTGCTTTCTCACACTTAACACCCCCTGTGCAATATGTTATAACTTTATCTGTTTTCTTTACTTTCTCTTCTATTTCAGGAATTTTACTAGAAAAATCTCTAAAATTATCAAGATCAAGAGTTACTGCATTTTTGAACTTTCCTATTTTATGTTCATAATTTGATCTAACATCTAAAATAGTAACATCCTTTGGTTGGATTTTAACAATATTTTTAAATTCTGAGGGATTTATATATTCTCCTTTATTCTTGAGAATATCTTTACTGCTAATACCAGAATTAACTATTTCAGATTTTAATCTTACATTAATCTTTTTAAATGCATTATTTTCAGAATGCTCTACTTTAAAATCAATTTCAGAAAATAATTTATTACTACTAAGTTCTTGCATATACCTTATGCAATCTTTTCTTTTTCCTGAAACAGTTCCATTAATTCCTTCAGAAGAAATAATTATTCTTCCTTTAATATTATTTTGTATACAAAAGAGATGATGATTATTTTTAAAACTAATTGGATCTTCTATCTCTGAATAACAATAAAAAAGTAATATCTGATATTTATTTTTCATAATAAACCCTTTTCGATCATTATCTCTTCCATCTGATCTTTATATTCTAAAGTCTTGATTCTAACATAATTTTCAAAGGAATCTGATGTATCAGAGTAAATGATATCTCTTGAAACATTTACTATAATTCCACAGTTATCATTCATTGAATTTAAACTTATATTCTTTAAGTCTCCTCCCTGAGTACCCACCCCAGGAATAAGAAGAAAATTGTCAGGAATTATTTTTCTTATAGAGTTTAATTCATCTATTCTGTTAGCCCCCACAACATACATTGTGTTCTCTTTAGATGACCAGTCTAATGAATCAATTAAAATGTGTTCGTATAGTTTCTTATTATTAGAATCTTTAAAATATTGTATATCAGAAGAACTTTTATTAGAAGTCAATGCTAATAATATGATCCATTTTTCATCAAATTCTAAATATGGCATAGATGAATCTTTCCCCATATATGGTGACAATGTAACTGCATCAAATTTAAAAGTATTAAAAAATGTTTTAGCATACATTTTAGAGGTATTACCAATATCTCCTCTTTTTGCATCCGCAATAGTGAATATATCATTTGGAATATATTTTAATGTTTTTTCAAGAGATTGAAGACCCTTTGAGCCTTGTGATTCATAAAATGCTAAATTAGGTTTATAGGCTATAACAAGATCTTTAGTTGTATCAATTATCCTCTTATTAAATTCGAATACAGGATCATCAAAATCAAGTAAATATTTGGGTATTTTACTAATATCTGTATCTAAACCAATACAGAGGTATGATTTTTTCTTCTTAATTTGGTTTACTATCTCAGAAAAATTCATTTATTATCTAAAATCTATTACTTCAATATCAGGATATTTTTCTAGATCAAATGTAAACAGTTCACTAACTAATTCTTCCTCCAGAAAATCATCTATGCTATAAATATAAATACTATTCGACTTATCATAAACTGTGAAACTTGATAAGAGATTATTATCAAGAATTTTAAATAAAATTTTAAAATATGATTTATTTTCATCTTCAGGATAAATTTCAACTGTTGAAAATCCTTCAGTACTTTCAATAAATTTATGTTTATATCCATCTTTATAAATCTCAAAAACATTATTAATAGAAATATCTTGTTCACTAGGATCAAAATCTGATATAGTTACCTCATTTAGATCTTCAAGGTAAGTCCAAACAGTTTTTGAATCATTAATAATTTTCTGACCCTCTATAAATAATATGTATTTATCATCTTTAACTGATATCTTACCAGAAAAAGAGTCCTTAATATCCTCTGTTAAATTCTCCATTGTATAAGTGAATGAAGAAGTGAAACCTTTCATTTTTTTATAATTTTCGCTCATAGAATTTAATAAATCAAGAGCAACTTTATCCTCCTGTGAATTGGAGATAAAAGGTGTAAATAATAAATAAAATATTAAAATAAACTTTCTCATATATATTATAACGTAAAGTTAAGCTAAATCGTTAAGTATTTTCTCTAAACTATATTCATCTTGAATTAGAACCTTTCGAGGTTTACTTCCCTCTGATGGACCAACTATTCCAGCTACTTCTAATTGATCAGTTAACCTACCAGCTCTATTATATCCTAACTTTAATTTTCTTTGTAATAAAGATGTGCTACCTGTCTGAGTAGAAACAACAAGTCTTGCAGCATCTTCAAATAATGGATCTCTATCAGATAAATCAATATCCGTTATTTGTTTTTCATTTTCATCAATAAACTCAGGTAGCAAATAAGCTGAGACATAGCCCCTTTGGTTCCCAATTTGGTCACAAATTCTTTCAATCTCTGGAGTATCAACAAAAGGACACTGTAGTCTAATTATTTCTGAACCAGATGAGAATAACATATCTCCCATACCTACTAATTGTTCTGCTCCTTTATAATCTAATATAGTTCTTGAATCCATATTTGATGTTACTTTAAATGATATTCGAGTAGGAAAATTTGCCTTAATTACTCCAGTTATAACATTCACCGAAGGTCTTTGAGTAGCTACAATTAAATGAATTCCTATTGCTCTTGCAAGTTGGGCTAATCTTGCGATTGGATTTTCAATTTCTTTTCCAGCTGTCATCATTAAATCAGCTAACTCATCTATTACCAAAACTATATACGGAAGATACCTATGACCTTCATTAGGATTTAGTTTTCTACTTATAAATTTTTTGTTGTATTCTTTTAGATTTCTAGCCTGAGCATCTTTTAACAAATTGTATCTAACATCCATTTCTGTACAGAGTGAATTTAGAGTATGAACTACTTTTTTAGTCTCAGTAATAATTGGCTCCTCAGAATCGGGAAGTTTAGCTAAAAAGTGTTTTTCTATTTTATTAAACAATGATAATTCAACTTTTTTTGGATCTATCAAAACAAATTTTAAAATTGACGGATGTTTTTTGAATAGTAATGAAGACAGCATTACATTTAGTCCCACTGACTTACCTTGACCAGTTGCTCCTGCTACTAAAATATGGGGCATCTTAGATAGATCAGCAATAAATACTTCATTAGATATTGTTTTACCTAAAATTAAAGGTAACTCGTAATCACTCTTAATAAACTTTTCCGTACTCATTACAGACCTTAAACTTACAATCTCTCTATTCTTATTAGGGACTTCTATACCTATCGTTCCTTTTCCAGGTATTGGTGCTATTATACGTATTCCAAGTGCAGATAAACTAAGTGCAATATCATCTTCAAGGTTTTTAATTTTTGAAATTTTCACACCAGCTTCAGGAACTATTTCATACAAGGTAACTGTCGGCCCAATTGTTGCTTTAATTTTTGCTATCTCAATTTTAAAATTCCTAAGAGTTTCAATTATCCTATTTTTGTTTGATGTTAACTCATCCTTAGTTACTTGAATTTTTTTATCAGTTGTATTATTCAGCAAATCAACTTTCGGATACTTATAATTAGATAAATCTAATTCTGGGTCATATATATCACTAGATAATGTACTTGACTGTTTTTCATTTACTGTCTTTTCAACTTTTAATTTTATATCTTCTTCTTCATCAGAAACATCTAAAATACTTTCTTCAACTTCTTCATCTTCAATTGTCTCTTCTTTATTCTCATCTTCACTAATTTCTTCTTCAGTTTCTTCTTCATGGAGCTCATCTTCGAAATTATTATCAGGAATAACATCCTCAAATTCATCCTCAGAGAGAGATTCATTTTTTAGACTTTTAGTTTTAAAAATATTAAAAGAATATAAATCATAGAAAAAAACTATAAAAAGAAAAAGGGATAATAATAATATTAAGAAAGAAGATAGACCAAGTAAATTATCAAGAAAAAGAGATAAATTATAACCTACACCCCCCGTATAATTCATTAAAAAAAAATTATCTGGAAAAAGATTTAATAGTAATCCCATCAAAGAAGAAACCCAAATTGTAGAGAAAAAAGCAAATATTGATATTCTTGATAAAGAATATATTTTTTTATCAAATAAAAGTCTGATTGCAATAACAAAAAGAAGAGGGACTATTAAAAAAGATGATATGCCAAAAGTTATAAATATTAAATAATGTGATAAGAATGCCCCTAATACACCTAACCAATTTTCTGATTCTTGTCCTAAAGAGGAAAAAGACAAACCTGAATTTATGAGACTTTGATCATCTGTCCCTGTAATAAAATATGATAATAATGAGAAAAATATAATAACGGTTAGTGATAAACTTATTGCGCCAGCTGCAACCTTTATTTTTTCTATAAAGGGTTTCTTTCCCCCTTCATCTTCATAATAATCATTATTATATGAACTTTCAACCATTGCTCAAATTTAGTAATACCTAATCAATTTAAATTCTCTTTTTTAAAATTTAAAAGCGAATTATTGATTTTTTTAATCATTGAAGGACCTTCATAAATCCAGCCAGAATATACTTGAACTAAATCAGCTCCCAAATTTAATTTTTCAATTACATCATTAGAATTAAATATCCCACCTACCCCAATAATTTTTATTTTTCCTTTAGAATAACTATTTAAATATTTAATTATTGAGTTAGACATCTCTTTAAGAGGCATGCCACTAAGTCCTCCTTCACCAATTGATTTAAAATTTTTAGACTTTAGACTATTCCTACTTACTGTAGTATTAGTAGCTATAATTCCCTCAATCTTATTTTCCATACAAATATCAACTATTTCAGCTACTTCTTTTTTTCTTAAATCCGGAGCTATCTTAATAAAAATAGGGGCATTTTTATTTTTATTTACCCGCTCTGTATTTAATGCCTTAACAATGGATTGAAGATTTTTTTTAGATTGTAATTTTCTTAATTCAGGTGTATTTGGGGAACTTATATTAACAACAAAATAGTCAACATAACCTAATAACTTTTCAAAGCAATACAAATAATCATCAACGGCTTTATCATTAGGAGTATTTTTATTTTTTCCAATATTTGCTCCAATAATTAGACTGCCTCTGTAAGATTTAATTCTAGATAAAATTTTGTCAACACCATCATTATTAAATCCCATTCTGTTGATTAATGCACTATCTTTAGATAACCTAAAAAGTCTTGGTTTTACATTTCCAGGTTGAGGTTTTGGGGTTATAGTCCCAACCTCAATATGACCAAAACCAAAGCTTTCAATTTCATTTAATAATTTAGCGTTTTTATCAAAACCCGCGGCTAGACCAATTTTATTTTTAAACTTCATTCCCAACAAACTAGATTCTAAACTTTTATCTTCTAATTTGAAATGATTATTAAGTAGACTATTAATTATTGGGATTCTGAAAATTATTTTTATTAACAAAAAAGAAATGTTGTGGATAAACTCTGGATTAAAAAGAAAAAGTATGGGGCGAACTAATTTCTTATACATAATACAAATATAAGAATACTATTAACTCCTAGGGTGAAATTTATTTACTACTTCTCTAAGGTATTCTCTATTCAAGTGAGTATATATTTCAGTTGTTGTTATAGATTCGTGTCCTAACATTTCTTGAACTGCTCTTAAATCTGCACCACCTTCAATCATATGAGTTGCAAAGGAATGTCTGAACGTATGTGGGCTTATATTTTTTTTAAAATTTAAACTAATTGCAATATTTTTAACAATTATAAAAATCATATTTCTAGATAGTTTGCTTCCTCTTCTATTTAAAAACAAATACCCTTCATTTCCTTTCTTTACATTCATTCCCTTTCTGTAATTTTCATTGTATAGATTAATAAATTTAATTGCTTGACTTCCAATTGGAACTAACCTCTCCTTTGACCCTTTACCTATAACTTTTATGAATCCAATATCTAAAAATAGATTTTGAAAACTTAAATTAATTAATTCTGAAACCCTTAATCCACAACTGTAAAGTGTTTCAAGCATCGCCCTATTTCTTGTTCCCTCAGAAGTACTCATATCTATCGATAAGAACATTCTCTCTATATCATCAATGTTAAGAGTATCGGGTAATTTTTTATTCAGCTTGGGGGATTCAATAAGTTCAGTTGGATTTTTTGATATCTTTTCTTCAAGTATTAGATATGCAAAAAAAGATTTTGTTCCTGATATTATTCTTGATTGAGTATGAGGTGAAACACCTAAATTATATATATACTCTATAAATTGATTAATTAAATCAGAATTAACCTCTGAATATTTAATATTTTTTTTATTTATTAAAATCAGAAATGAAGTTAATTTTTGAATATCATTCACATATGCAGAAATTGAATTGTCAGACAAAGAACGTTCTAGTTTTAAATAATTCCTATACTCAATTATCTCATGTTCCCACATAAAATCTTTTTTTTAGACTAAATTTATATAATCATGAAGTTAATAATCATAAACGGTCCAAATTTAAATCTTCTTGGGATTAGGGAAAAGGAAATTTATGGAGATAAATCTTTTGAAGATTATTATGAATCATTAAAGAAAAAGTTTGATAAAATAGATATTAATTATTTCCAATCTAATCACGAAGGAGAACTAATTGAAAAGATTCAAGAAGTTGGCTTTTCATATAATGGGATCATTATTAATGCAGGTGGTTTCACGCATACATCAGTTGCACTTCGTGATGCCATATCTTCAGTTACTACCCCTGCAATTGAGGTACATATTTCTAATATCTTATCAAGGGAAGATTTTCGGAAAAAAAGCTATTTAAGTGATGTCTGTTTAGGAATTATATCGGGTCTTGGTTTATTAGGTTATGGGGCAGCAATTAAATATTTTATAGATTCAAAATGATCAAAATTTACACTGATGGATCAAGCAGAGGAAACCCTGGTCCAGGAGGCTATGGAATTGTACTTCTATACAAGGACAAAAGAAAAGAATTAAGTCAAGGTTATAAACTCACAACAAATAATCGGATGGAACTCTTAGCAGTAATTAAAGCGCTTGAAGCTTTAAAAAATAATAGTATTGATATCATAATTTATTCTGACTCAAAATATGTTGTTGAATCTGTAGAAAAAGGTTGGATATGGAATTGGGAAAAGGTCGATTTCAAAAAAAAACAGAACCCTGATCTCTGGAAAAAATTCATACCGTTATATAAAAAATTCAAAATTAAATTTGAGTGGGTAAAGGGGCACTCTGGAAATATTGAAAATGAAAGATGTGATGAATTAGCTAATACAGCTCAAGAAAGAAAATTATTAATTGATGAAGGGTATTCTAAATAATTAAACAGCTGAAAGAGCAGCACCTATAATTCCAGCATTATTTTTATTTTGAGCTTGAATTATTTTACAATCACATTTCAAATTTGACTTATATTCATCGAAGTATTTACTAATTCCACCACCAAAAACGATAACATTTGGTGAGACTAGTAATTCAATATAAGCTAAATACTCACTGAAACGAGCAGCCCATTCATCCCAAGATAGATCAAGTTTTTTTCTGGCTAAATTTGAAGCATATTTCTCTGCACAATCACCATACATTTTAAGGTGACCGAACTCAATATTAGGTACAAGTTTTCCATCAACAAAAATTGATGTGCCTAGACCTGTGCCAACAGTTATCACCATTACTGTTCCTTTTTTTGGAATACTTTTGTTTAAGAAAATTTCTGAAATTCCAGCAGCATCAGCATCATTTAATGCCTTACAATTCAATTTAAACTTTTGGGAAAATTTTTTCTTAATATTGATACCAACCCATTTTTTAGTCATATTGGCCGCAGAATAAACTTTATTTTTAATCACTACTCCAGGGAAAGCACAGCCAACATTACCTTTCCATTTCAATTTACTTAAAAAGTTATCCTCTATACCAGTAAAGATTTTTTTTGGAGATGGTGATTCTGGAGTTTTGAATCTGATTTTATCAGATAAAAACTGGCCTGATTTAGTATCAACTATTGCTGCCTTAACACCTGATCCTCCTATATCTATTCCAAGTACATCCATTAATTTATAACCTTTAATTTAGCAAAATTTAAAAGTAATGTCTTTTCACCAACATTTTTAAAATTCACAATAGCCTTTTTCTGATTTGAATTTAAATCAATTTTTTTAATTGTTCCAATACCAAAAATATGATGCTTCACTTTTTTACCTTCAATAAGCTCATCTATTTGAGAAGGATCTCCAGCTGGTAAAGAACTTATTTTTAATTTTTTAATTGGAGATAAGTTTTTTGTTTTTTCCTTGATCACATTTTTAACTAAAGATTTTGTTACATTAAAATTTTCAATATCAAGATAAATTGGGCTTATTTCTTTAATAAATCTACTTATTTCACAATCTTTTAGCATTCCATATCTATATCTTGTTTTGGAGTAGGTAAGGTAAAGTTTTTTCATTGCTCTTGTAATTGCTACATAAAATAACCTCCTTTCCTCTTCTAAGTCTTCACGTGATGATATCATCATTTGAGATGGGAATAAGTCTTCTTCTACACCAACAATAAAAACAACAGGAAACTCTAGTCCTTTTGCCATATGAATTGTCATTAGTGATATATATTCACCTTCTTCTTCTTCACCTTTATCTTGATCTGTCATTAGTGATATTTCTTGTAGAAAATTATCTAATTTTTTTTCAGTATTTTCTTCATTATCAATAAACTCTTTAATAGAATTTAATAGTTCTTGAACATTCTCATACCTGCTTATTCCTTCAATGCTTCTATCATCCCACAGCTCTTTAAGAAGACCTGAGTTAGAAGAAATATGAGAAGCAGTTGAGAAAGCATCATTGTTTTTTGAAAAATTAGAGAAAGATATAATCAAATCTCTGAATGGTATAAGTAAATTATTTATTCTAGAATTTAACAGAGTTGAAGATTTTGTGACGACTTCCCATAAACTAATATTTTCCTTGTTAGAAATAGTTATAATTTTCTCAACTGATGTTTGACCTATTCCCCTTCTTGGATAATTAATTATTCTCCTAAAAGATTGCTCATCATTTTGATTTACAGAAAACCTTAGATAGGCAATAAGATCTTTTACCTCCTTCCTCTGATAAAAGGATACTCCACCAAAAACTTTATACTTTAAGCCTATTCTCCTCAATGCTTCCTCTATAGATCTTGATTGGCTATTTGTTCTGTAGAGAACTGCAAAATTTGAATTTGTTAATTGATTTCTGTTTTTTTCTTCAAAAATTAAATTTGATACAATCTTTCCTTCTTCGTTATCTGAAAATGACTTTTTTATTGATATGAGTTCACCTTCATCATTTTCTGTCCATACTTCTTTGCTGATTTTTGATTTGTTTTTATCTATTACTGAATTAGCTGCATTAACAATATTTTTAGTAGATCTATAATTTTGTTCTAGTTTAACAGTTTTTAAGTCATCAAAATCATCCTCAAATTTCAATATGTTTCTTATTTCAGCACCCCTAAAAGCATAAATAGACTGTGCATCATCACCTACAACAAAAATGTTCCTATTGACAGATGCTAACCGCTTTATTATAAGGTATTGAGAATAGTTAGTATCTTGAAACTCATCTATTAATACATGCTGAAATAATTGTTGGTATTTATTTAATATATCAATATGTTCTGCAAAGAGGATATTTGTATTATATAACAAATCATCAAAATCCATTGCTTGAGACTTAAAACACCTTTCTGTATACTTTTTATATATTTCACTAGTCATTGGTCTTAATGAAGAGGTATCTTCTTCCTGAAGAATAGGATTATTTTTATACTCAAGAGGAGAAATCAATCTATTTTTAGCATTTGAAATTCTATTATAAACAAAATTTTCTTTATAAATTTTTGGATCAAGATTTAGCTCTTTAACAATTGATTTAATAAGATTTTTTGAATCAATTGTATCATAAATTACAAAATTTGGAGGGTAACCAATTTTATAACCTTCAGTTCTTAGTATCCTAGCAAAGATTGAATGAAAGGTTCCCATCCAAAGGCTCCTAGCTTCTGTTCCTACAATTTTTTCAATTCTATTTTTCATCTCCTTAGCAGCTTTATTTGTGAAAGTCAATGCGAGAATTGAATACGGGTCTATTCCATTTTTAATTAAGTGAGCAATTCTGTATGTTAAAACTCGAGTTTTCCCAGATCCTGCTCCAGCTATCACTAAACATGGGCCATTTTCATGGATAACAGCTTCTTTCTGATTAGAATTTAAATTGTCTAAATATTCCATTATAAAATAAGTAGATGAATCTAATACTTAATTGATGAAAAAATTAGTTAGTTTTGAAAAAAATTATCATGATGGAATATAATACTACTAGAAGCAATTTAATATTGAGAGAATACGGAAGAAATTTCCATAAACTTGTTGATTATGTTGGTAACATAAAAAGTAAAGAGGAAAGAAATAAGATGTCTAAAACATTAGTTGAGATGATGAAACTTACCCATCCAAGTTTTAAAGATCAAAATGAGATAGACGCTAAAATGTGGGATGACTTATATATTATGTCTGATTATAGTTTAGATATTGAAAGCCCATACCCTAAACCAGATAAAAAATCAAAATCAGAAGTTCCAAAAAGATTAGAATACCCTAAGTCTAAAATTAGATACAGACATTATGGTAAAAAAATCGAGCTTCTAATAGATGAAGCATGTAAATTAAAAAAAGATGAAGACAAAGAAGCAGCTGTTATTCATATAGGAAAAATAATGAAATCATTTTTTGGCATGTGGAATAAAGAATCTATTGACAATAAAGTAATAGTTGAAAATATTAAAGAATTATCTAATAATAAACTTACTATAGATATAGATAAAGTCAAAGAAATGAATTTATTCTATAAAGTCACTAAGGAAAGAGGATCAAAATCCAAACATTACCATACTAAAAAGAACTTCAAATCAAATAGACCTTTCAGGAAAAGAAGAATGTAATGGGTTCATTCAGAATAAATGGGGGTAAAAGTCTTAAAGGTGAAATAAAACCACAAGGTGCAAAAAATGAAGCACTCCAAATACTTTGTGCGGTTCTATTGACCAATGAATCAGTTACTGTAGAAAATGTCCCAGATATTAAAGATGTAAACTTATTGATTGACCTCTTAGAGGGTATGGGTGTTGAAATTAATAAAATAGATTCGACTACTTATAACTTCAAATCAGAAAATATAGATTTAGAATACACAAAAACTTCTGATTTCTTTACAAAATCGTCAAAAATTAGAGGATCAATAATGCTAATGGGGCCTCTAGTTTCAAGATTTGGAAGTGCGTACATTGCAAAACCAGGAGGAGATAAGATTGGAAGGAGAAGAGTTGATACTCATTTTATAGGAATTCAAGAATTAGGAGCAAAGTTTACACTTGAAAATAATAACTCTATTTTTAAAATTTCAAGTGAAAAATTAAAAGGAAAAAATATTTTATTAGATGAGGCTTCAGTTACTGGCACAGCAAATATCATCATGGCAGCTTCACTAGCTGAAGGGAAAACTACAATTTATAATGCTGCATGTGAACCATATATACAGCAGTTATGTAAAATGTTAGTTTCAATGGGGGCTAATATAAATGGTATAGGATCTAATTTTCTAAAAATAGATGGTGTGTCAAACCTTTCAGGTACAACTCATAAAATCTTACCTGATATGATAGAAATAGGTAGCTTTATTGGATTAGCTGCAATGACAAAGTCTGATATTTTAATAAAAGATGTAAGTATCAAAAATCTTGGGATTATTCCTAAAACATTTCAAAGGCTTGGAATAAAAATGAAAATAGAAAATGATTCAATTCATATCCCTACTCAAGATCACTATGAGATCGAATCATTTATTGATGGATCTATTATGACTATTTCTGATGCAATATGGCCAGGATTCTCTCCAGATCTACTAAGCATTGCTCTTGTCACATCAATTCAAGCTAAAGGAACCGTTCTTATTCATCAAAAAATGTTTGAAAGTAGATTGTTTTTTGTTGATAAATTAATAGACATGGGCGCTCAAATAATATTATGTGACCCACATAGAGCAACCGTTATTGGATTAGATAGAAAAATACCTCTCAAGGGCATTGAAATGACATCCCCAGATATAAGAGCAGGGGTATCATTACTAATTGCTGCTCTTTCTGCTGAGGGAGAAAGTATTATTGATAACATTGATCAGATCGATAGAGGATATAGTAATATTGATACTAGACTTAAAAGTTTAGGTGCTGATATTGAAAGAGTTTAAAACTTTTCTCTAAGTTTTGTCATTGAGTACATAGGACTTTCTAATATAAATAAATCAGTAATAAATGATGGCAAACCATCAATAACAGCATAACTCTGCAGGGTTACTTTTGTTTTATCACTAGTTATTTTACTTAAATTCCAAACGGATCTTGTATCTACAATTCTAATATAATTGTCGTCTTTTTCAATATAGTCTGGAACAGAATTTAAATCTATTATTATATAATCTTCTCCTTGAGTTATTTTAACATCAGACACAAGATCTCTTTTTTTGAGTGGCCAATTCATATTAACTGTAAAATATACATACAATAAATTCTCTGTTTCTTTTTTTATAATTTTACTTGATTCAAGTTTATACATCCACTCATGTGAGGTATCATAATCTATAATTATCTCATATATAGATTTTAAATCTGATTCAATAATAGTCTCGGCTAGATACTCCTGAGTAAATGAATTTTTTTCTCTCAAATAAACTTTAATGTTATTTCTATCCCTTTTTAATTCCCATTCTGTGGACAAAAAATAAGAATGCGATAGACTTATAAGGAGAATTAAAACATTCATTATCTTATATGATAAAATTTATTAAATTAAATTACAAATAAGTTAATTAATAACTATCTATAATTAGAATGAGAAGGTTAGTATTATTTTCGTTTTATCTAATATTTCAACTTATTTTTTGTAAAAACATATTTAGCCAAAATGTTGACCATGACTCAACTTATAATTTAGACTCTGGTTTAGTAGAAAAATGGTTAAAGGATCAAAGAGAAATTAAAAGAGACTCTGCTAAAAAAGTAGTCTCAGAAGACAAGTCCATTAATAGTATAAAACCAGATACTAATAAAGTAGTAATTTCATTTAATATAATTAATCTAAGAATAAATAATAAAGAGTCTTTTAATAGAGAAAACTTAATTAACCCATCAAATATAAAAATAAATGAGAGAGATACTCTTTCAATGATAATTCAACTAAAAGGAAATGGTGATGAAATCATTTTTAATTATTACTTTAATGACAACCCTAACTTCCGAAAAATTGAAAATGGAAAAATAATTTATGATAAAAGTAGTAAGAGAATCTATTTTGAATTTATTCCAGATGATAATCAGGCTCTAAATAAATTTATTACTTGGAATTTATTTGCTTATGAAAAAGAACTAGAATTGATGAGATATGATTTCCTTATTGAAATCAATAACCTTGAGTACCCTCCTAAAATTATTAATAAGCAAATTGATAAAATAATTAGACAAAATTATTCTTTTAATTATGTGCCTATTATCAATGATGGAGACAATGGTATTCTCTTTGAATTAAAAACTGATGCTCCAATTGATAATTTTAATCCAATTACTGGAAATATAGATTGGAGAATAGATCCCAATAATATTGATGAACTAGAAAAGACTTTCAATTTTATACTTAAAGTATATAAAAAGAATAAACCTGAACTTTTTGATGTTGATACATTTAAAATTATATATTCAGAAAATAATTATGCTCCAGTATTTGGCAAAACATCAAAGTGGATAGTTGAAGAGGGCAGCAAGTATGAATATAAAATTCCTGTCGATGACCCTAATGTAAACGATTCAATTTTTATTGAAAATATTGGAGCTCAATTACCTCGAGGTATGACTTTAGATAATAAAAACAAAATTATATATTTTGATGTAGACTATAATCATGTAGAGAGGACTAACTCAACACAAAATTATAACCTTGAACTAAAAGCATCTGACATATCAGGACTATCTTCTCAGATATCACTTGATGTTGTGGTTATGAATACAATTAATCCTGAAAAAGTTAAAGAAAAAATATCAGAGTTAATAAGAGAATTAGATTCACAACAAAAAGGTTTGGAAGAGATTAATGAAAATCTGAAATGGATTGAAGCTACCTCAAAAAATAACAGAAAGATAAGAACTTTTTCTGCTGCAGGAATAACATTTCTAGGAGCTGTCGTAGGGGTTATATCTGCCAATTCAGAGGGTTCTAGGAAAGCAGTGCGATTAGCAGGACCAATTATTGGTGCTAGCGGTGCTGTTCTATCTGTAATAAATGAAGTGTTATCAAGAGATGACAATGAGATTAAAAACCTTCTCCAAGAGACTATAAAGCTTCAATCAAATGTAAAAGCAAAGTATGACAGATTAAGTTTTTATAATAATTCTCAGAATACAAGTGATTTTCAGAATCAAGAAATTGATCTATTGATAAGAACAATTGAAAATGATAGAGAGAGTTTAAATAAAAGTTTATTCACAATATCAGAGAATTATAAAATAATTATCTCTGAGAAAAGAATTAAAAACATGCTTGATAAACGAAATTGACATAATTCTACTCTATGCTAGATATAGAAAGATTAAAACCAATACATGTCACAGATCTAATAAGAGTTGGTAGAGATAACGATGGAGGTTACATTGTTCCTAAATCTATTATACTAAAATCTAAAAGTTTACTCTCTTACGGCATCAATAAAGACTGGTCCTTTGAAAAAGATTTTATTTCAATTAATCCAAAATCTAAAGTTCACTGTTATGACCACACATTAACATTTTTTTCTTTGATAAAATACACTTTTAAGTCATTTCTAGGTGTGATATTTAGAGCATTAACCTTAGATAAAAAAAGATTAACCCGTTCTTTAGATGGAGTAATAATCATATCAGATTATTCTTCTTTTTTTAAAAATAATATAAATCACTTTAAGAATAGGATATGGAATAATAATGATAAGAATAGTGTAACCATCAAGGAGACCATAGAAAAAATAGACTCTGATGGTATTTTTATTAAGATGGATATTGAAGGCACTGAGTATAAGGTTTTTAACTCCTTATATAATCCAGGAAAATCTATTAGTGGGATTGCTGTAGAATTTCACGATATAGATAAAAATTCTAATGAGTTTAACGAAATTTTAAAAGAAATTTTAAAAGAATATCATATTGTCCATATTCATGGGAACAACTACAGCAATATTATTCCAAAATATAATTTTCCAAATACAGTTGAGATAACATTTATTAATAAATCATATATAAAAGGGGAAATTAGAATTTCTGAAAGTGAATACCCTATAAAAAACCTTGATCAACCTAACCGTTTCTCAAAACCAGATTATAAATTAGATTTTGATTAACTTATATTTAAGTTCAATAAATTCTTAAAAATAACTATGAAATATATATATAATA
>Ga0208764_10000313_pt1 | contig 30590 bp, 30 predicted proteins | sample ETNtaG_18_FD_185762 | JGI IMG/M metagenome (GOLD analysis project Ga0208764, IMG submission 185762) | Marine microbial and viral communities from oxygen minimum zone, Eastern Pacific Ocean - ETNP201302SV91 (SPAdes) (version 2) | ecosystem: Environmental > Aquatic > Marine > Oceanic ... | reverse complement strand
AGAATGGGGGTATCAATTTGTAGCTAATAATAGAAAGATCTTTGCGCGATTGGTGCGCGTTTTCTGGGGTAAGAGTTTTGTGTTGCCTTCTTATCGTATTAGCACCTGGTTCTATGGCCGGCTATTAGGTATTACTATTATGTTAGCTTTCATTTCCCTATGGGTGCAATCAGCAGGTTTATTTGGTCCTGAAGGTATTGTTCCCTTTAGCGAAAATCTTGATCAAGCACGTTTGAATAATGGAAATGGTCCATTGACAGCATTGTGGTTGCTGGAAAAACCTACCTGGTTGTGGTTTTTTCCGGGTACTACCGGTATGGCGGCATTATTTATTACTGGTTGTTTATCAGCATTGTTGCTGATTCTTGGTTTGTTTTCTCCCATCTCATTGCTGGTGAGTTGGAGTTGTTATCTTTCACTACAAGTAGTTGCCACACCCTTTCTCAATTTTCAATGGGATCTATTATTGTTGGAAACAATGTTGCTCTCATTATTTTATTTGCCTTGGAAGTCGCGTGCGAAGTATTATGAATTCACTGAGCCTAATGCTATAGGACGATGGTTGTTATGGCTGTTACTGTTTAAATTAATGTTCGAATCTGGTGTTGTAAAATTCACCCATTTTGGATCAGGAGATACAAATACTTGGTTGGATCTTACTGCATTGAATTATCACTATTGGACCCAGCCAATTCCGTCTTGGATCAGCTGGTATTTTCATTTGTTGCCCTTATGGTTCCAAAAATCAGCACTACTCATTACCTATGCAGTTGAACTTATTCTGCCTTTTTTTATTTTCCTGCCCAGGCGGTTAAAAAACACTGCCGTTGCCGGCATTATATTATTACAGGTGATGATCATAATTACTGGTAACTATGGCTTCTTTAATTTGCTAACGATAATACTATGCTTGACATTACTAGATGACCCGACTGTCCCAGAATACATAAGAAAATTATTTAAACAAAAAAATAGTGAAAACTACCGCATTGGGTTAACTAGGCGTTTGCAATCTGCTTTAGGTTCTCTAGCATTGTTCATGTTTGTTTGGACAGGGTGTTATTACTTACGCCTAGATCTACGGGGCAACAGATCAAACATTACAAGCGAGGATAATTTTCCTTCAGTAATGACACAATCCTTGGTCCGGTCTGCAGGATATTCTCGGTCTATGAATTCCTATGGTCTATTCCGGGTCATGACTACCAAACGCCCAGAAATCATCATATCGCATAGTTCTGATGGAGAAAATTGGATCCCTTATGAATTTGAATACAAACCCGTTGCTTTGCAAATGCGACCAAGATTCTTTTTCCCACATATGCCACGACTGGATTGGCAAATGTGGTTTGAAGCACTTTATATCGAGAGATTAATGGACTCACAATTTTCTCTTTTAATGTATAAACGTTTTCTTGACGTTATGACTAAGGGTGATATGAAATTGGGTGAATTGCATTTAGATCAGTTTTTAACCGCGCTGGAACTGCAAAACCTGAATTCTATGCAAATCGGGGAAAGGCAGCAGATTTTAGATAATATTCAAACGCATATTACCAGTTATCTGGGACATAGCTACTGGTTTGCTCGGTTTTTACGAGCTTTGCGACAGGGAAATAAAAAAGTGCTGGCACTTCTAAGGCAGGACAGGCAATTATCTGAAAAGCCAAAATATATGCGTCTTACATTTTATTATTACAATTTTTCTAAACCGCAGAATAATAAGAAAGAATTTTGGTGGGTACGTGAACCGCTGGATAATTTCACAATGAATATTGTATTTACTGATACTGAATAAAGCAGTATCTGGCATCATTTAACCTTTTTTATCTACTACTCTAATATTTCGGCAATTAGCCCTAGATTTCCTTGATGTTAGTACCTCTACCAATTCTTGCTCTATTAATTATTTGTTTGACTGTTATTCTTCCCGCGGAAGAATCGCCATCGGTACGATCAACTTTGTCGGATGGAGTTTTATTGACGTTCAATTTTGGTGATCACTTGCTTACTGTGAATGATAAACGAGATCAGTTAATTGACAATGGTCAGTTAAGTTGGTATCGTTATCCTGGGTTTAGCTACACGCAACCTAATTACTGGTATATTGTAAATGGCATTGAAGAACCTTTTGCGCTGCATATGAGTTATATTGATTATCAACTAACAGAAATAAAGTTAATCTCTTCAAATAATTATGAAAATACAGAAGCGTTACGGGATATTTATATTCGCAAGTATGGTTTAGATTATAATCAAGAAGCATCAGGCCTTGGCTTTTCTTATACGTGGCTAGTTGATACACTGAAAGTCACCATTAGCAGGCGAAATAAAGGACGGGGTGATTGCATCATTCATTATTCAATAAATCCGCTTCAAATTGACAATTCATTTGGTGATTTATCTGGTATGGAAATAAATATTGATAATATATAAGCCACAATAACTTTCCCAATAAAGATCTGGATATGAGAAAAGCATTCATCATTACATTCATCTTACTTAATACCGCATATACCCAGGTAACATCATCTTTACAAGCCTGGGAGAATATTTTGCAAACTCCCGAACTAGTAGATTATTTCCGAGGCATTTTCAATCACCTTGGTGTTACCGTAGAGGAAACTGGTGAAGAGTTTACTATTCACCATACCGGTGAAAGATTCAATTTTGAACCCGGGATAAAACACGATGAAGTTGATTTTATTGTACCGATCAAGGTACAGAATATCCAGAATATGATCGCCCACTCGCAGGATGGAAAAATCAGTTTGGAAGAATCCTGGCGAATACTGGATGTACTGTTCACACCACTTACACGAGTCACATTGCAGACACCTGTATTATCTATTAACTGGCGGCGTAAACTGGCTGGTGTTGAGGACTTGACTCATGTTTATCTGATTAACCCTACGGGTGGAGAGGCTTCAAAACATACGTTAATTTATGTAAAGAGTCAGTGGATGGTGTTAAAAGGGACCCATGGGAAACCGCGAAGAACCTACCGCATGAGTCCTGAGCAATCAATAGAATATCAACGAAAAATATTTGCTGCAATGCAGAAGAATACTTTTTGGTCCTGGTGGAAATTTGCAAGTTATTACAAGAAGTGGAGAAAGACCTGCTCGGTTACACATAAATTCTGATAAACTGATTTTAATTAAAAACCTGCCTTAAAAGAATTTGATGTATTTAATAATATGATTAAAGATATGCCATATGATCGTTTTTATCCCAAGCTCATGGATTTTTCGGTTTGGATATGTACAAACATTTTCCGCTTTGGGAAATACGAAAACGAAAGCGTAGTTAAGTTTGCCGCTGCAGATAAAAATAGTAACGTTCTTGATTATGGCTGCAACACTGGTAGGCATGCTTTATTTGTAAAACAGGCCTATGGATATAATGTAATGGGGGCAGACATAAATCCTACGGCCATCGCCGCTTGTAAAAGAAAAGGAATAAAAGCGGAAGTGATTACAGAGAATTTTTTCGAGAAATACTCATCGTTTTTTGATATTATAATAAATTCACATGTTTTGGAACATGTGGACGACCCCAAAGACTTTTTGGTAAATATCAATGGAATGTTAAAGGATGGGGGTACTTTTGTGATTGTAATACCGCAGGAAAGAATCCGGGGTGACATCACTATTCTGCAAATACTTTATTTTTTTCTTAGATTAAAATTTGAGAATCCCCACAAACATAAGTTTTCAAAGAATCAGTTATTTTCGTTATTAGATGAAACAGGATTTAAACCACAAGACTACGTTTTTTGTAATTTTTTACCGCCATTTTTAACTAAAAATTTGATTTACTTAAAATCCAGAAGTCTCGTTATAAAATGCACTAAAAAATAGCCAAGTCATTCCTATAGTATTTAGTAAATCAAGTATCCTATACCTTGGAATCCTCTTCTTAGGGAAAATTTTTATTAAATAACCAATTAATTCTACTTAAGGATAAAATTATTATGCCTTTTTTAATGCATTTAATAAAATACTTAATCCTTCTGCGAGAGTATGGTCATCAATAATCAACGGCATCAAGGTCCTGATCACATTTCCATAAGTACCTGCGGTAATCATAATCAGTCCGTGTTGCAGGGCATACTGGTGTATGCGTCCAGTACGTAGTTTATCCGGTTCACCTGAATCTGGATCAATGATAACAATTCCGATCATCGCACCGATTCCGCGAACTTCCTTTATCCATGGACAATCATCAATTATGGACTGAACCATGGATCTTGTTTGCCTTCCAATATGTCGCGCCCGAGTTAGGATTTGTTCTTTTTCCATAATATCCAGAACTGCCAAAGCTGCCGCGCAGGATACAGGGTTCCCGCCATATGTGCCACCAATACCTCCTGTATTAACACTATCCATAATATCTGCCTTACCAATAACACCGCTCAAAGGGAATCCTCCCGCGATTGACTTTGCTACTGTGATCAAGTCTGGTTCGATGTCGAATTGTTCGATGGCAAATAAGGTTCCCGTACGACCAAATCCTGTCTGTATTTCATCATCTACTAGCACGATACCATTATTTTTACAAAAATTGCTTAGAGTAATCATTCCGGCCTTAGTTGCAGGAATAAAGCCTCCTTCGCCTATAACCGGTTCAATTACAGCACAGGCAATGCTTTTTGGATCAAAATCAATACCTTCAAATGTTAATTCTTGATCTTCACTTGGGAAGGGCAAGCGGTGTACCTGTGGAGCGAAGGGTCCAAAACCTTTTTTATAGGGGTCATCTTTATAAGTCATTGTCATAGTCATCAATGTTCGACCGTGAAATGCATCAGTAAATACTAATACACCTTCCCGCCCAGTATAAGTTTTGGAAATTTTTATCGCATTTTCCACAGCCTCTGCTCCTGAATTAAAAAAGGCCGCTTTGCAAGCACTATTTATTGGTGCTTTATTCGATAATTTTTCAGCCAGCTTTACATAACCCTCGTATGGAGCAACCGTAAAGCAGGTATGGATATATTTCTGCAGTTGTTTTTCTGCTGCAGTTATCACTTCAGGGTGCATATGACCGACGTTCATAGAACCTATACCGCCAGCGAAATCAATAAATATATTCCCATCTACATCTGTAAACAGGGCACTTTCTGCTTTTTGAATAAATATATCACATACTGAACCATGGCCCTTTGCTACACTATTCTTTCTGCGTTCTAATAATGCTATAGAATTTGGGCCAGGTATATCGGTAATTAGTTTAACAGCCATAAATTAATTGCTTGTTGTTCAATTATCCTTTTGATTGTAACTATTATATACCTGCAAATTAAGTATTATTGTTTGTGGTTGTCAAAAGCGGCAATGTTATCTATAATAAAACCACTAATTTTAAATAAATGGCTGGCAGATATAATAATATATTTGGTTCTGGACCCACTGGTATATTAACAACTGGTTTGCTTTGGGTTTTAGCATTACAGATCAGCACTTTGCTATCTATTCCAGAAATGCGTATTGCGCCAATATTTCGGTGGATATTAATTGTACTTTTTAGTATTGATGCTGCAGTATTACTCGTATGGAGTCATATTATTTTGCCGCCTTCCGTTAGAGCCAAGACTCTGATTACTACGGGTCCGTATCAATTCGTACGGCATCCTATTTATTCAGCTTTTATTTGGAGCGGAACAGGAATCATGGCTTTGACCTACAAGTCCTGGATGCTGATAATTTTTGTGATCCCGATCCATATATTTTGGGCTTGGCATGTCCAAAAAGAGGAAAAGCACATGGTTGATAAATTTGGTTCCGCCTACAAAGATTACATAAATACAACTGGTCAATTTTTTCCCAGATTTACAGTTGGTGAGAAAAATTAATGAAAATAGCAATTTTAGTATTATTTATATCCGTAATGACTAGGGCTCAGGATACAACATTTAACTGTAATGGCTGGTCTCAGTTTGCAATTGGGGGGAGTTATCTAGTGGAGAATAATATCTGGGGCCAGGGCAGCATCACTGATTTTACTCAGTGCATCTATCATACTGGCACTGACAATGATGTACATTTTGGCTGGAATTGGAATTGGCCAATTGGCAACTCGGATGTCAAGGCGTACCCAGAAGTAATTTTTGGCAAGAAACCGTGGAGCAGCACTTCCACCAATGAGGCGCTACCGATCAAGATCCAAAACCTGGATGAATTTTATGTGGTCTATGATTTGGATATGGTTGCTACAGGATCTCATAATTTGGCCTTCGAATTCTGGGTAACTGTTGATTCAATGTCATCTGAAACAGGAATTACGACCGAAGTAATGATCTGGATGGACAGCAATCTTATTAATCCGGCAGGAAATATTATCAGTACAGTTACCTTTGATGGTTTCGATTATTATCTTTACCAAGCCAATTGGGACTCATGGACCTATTTTGCATTTATATCAGCTATACCCCAATACAGTGCTGTATTGGGAATCCACCATTTTGTAAATCATTTGGTAAATCAAGGTATGTTGGATCCTAATGAATATTTTGCCGATTTTGAATTGGGCAATGAAGTGGTTTATGGTACGGGACAGACCGATATCCAGCAATACGAGATTTATGTGAATTCCAGCCCGCTTAACGTGGTTTCAATAGAAACTTTACCTGGTCATTATAATCTTTCCTACAACTATCCCAATCCTTTTAATCCAAAGACTACGATTAATTTTTCTATCCCCACATCCGAATTTGTAAGTGTAAACGTCTATGATATTAATGGTACTGAAATAATAACACTGATCAGCGAAACATTATCCATTGGGGAACACAACGTGGAATGGAATGGGACTGATTATCCTAGCGGTATTTATATTGCCCGCATATCCAGTGAGAATTATTTACAGACAGTAAAAATGCTCTTGGTCAAATGATATTTATAAGGGCATCTTGACACTCAAAATGAAATTTCGGTTGTTTTTTACCTTTGCTAGTTTTTTTCTTTTTGCAGAAGTATTCAATGATGTTATGTTTACTCAAACCGATGACCAGATGATTGGTCTCTGGGAATACCAGTGGAAAGGGCTGGCATGATTTTGGTTGGGTTTAATATCGTTTTCTTTTGGTATAAAGAAGGAGGTGGCTAAGGAAATGGAAATTTTACGTACACCCGAGGACAGATTTATTGATCTGTCTGATTATCCTTTTGAATCTCATTATCTACAATGTGATGAGGTGCGGATTCACTATCTGGATGAGGGCATAAGTGATAGTGAAACGGTATTACTTATCCATGGGGAACCTTCCTGGTCCTATCTATACCGTAAAATGATACCGATTATTGCAGGTGCTGGGCATCGAGTTGTTGTACCAGACCTGGTGGGTTTTGGCAAATCAGACAAGCCGGTTAACCAAGAAGATTACACTTATCAAAACCATGTAGATTGGATGAAAGCTTTGGTTCAAGAACTGGATCTTAAGCATATTACACTTTTCTGCCAGGATTGGGGTGGCTTGATTGGCCTGCGCATTGCAGCGGAACATGAGGAAAGATTCAAGCGTGTTGTGGCGGCCAACACATTCTTACCCACTGGTGAATATAATACACCAGAGGCGTTCATCCAGTGGCAGCAATTTTCTCAGAACACGCCTATTTTCAAGGTTGGTAAGATTATTGCATCGGGATGTGTTGCAGAAATGCGCGCAGAAGTACGGGATGCATATGATGCTCCCTTCCCAAGTGAGGAATACAAAGCTGGAGCGCGGCGCTTCCCCATGCTGGTTCCAACAAGCCCGAGCGATCCTGCTTCTGAACCCAACCGCAAGGCCTGGGATGTCCTGAAAAAATGGCAAAAGCCATTTTTGACTGCATTCAGTGATTCTGATCCTATTACTGCAGGAGGAGACGGTTATTTCCAAAAGTTAATACCAGGGACGAAAGGCCAGTCACATAAAACTATCAAGGGGGCCGGACATTTTTTACAAGAAGAAAAAGGACCGGAACTTGCCCACATAGTGGTAGACTTTATCAATAATAATAGTGGTTAAAATCGCAAGTATTTGCATAATTAAGAATTATTTGATAAAACTAATCCATAGCGTAATGGTGTTATTGCTCATCTCACACCATATTTTCGGTGGTTCCATTGTCGCTGATTATGGCGCACAAGCAAATAAACTTATTTCAGCAGCGCTCACAGATAGTGGCGCATATAAGCAGCTTGGTTATCTTTGCAACACGTTCGGTCCTCGACTGAGTGGTTCGAAAAACCTAGAATATGCTCTGGATTGGATTATAGGCGAAATGCACCAGGATGGTTTTGACATAGTAAAAGGAGAACCAGTAAAAGTACCAGCCTGGGTTAGGGGATCAGAATCAGCCAGATTAATCAAACCATTTAAAAAAGATCTGGCAATGCTTGGTTTGGGTGGCAGTATTGGCACTCCAAAGCAAGGTATTCGCGCTGAAGTATTGGTTGTTGATAGTTTCGCTGAACTTGAAATCGTTAAAAATAAAGTCAAGGGTAATATCGTGTTATTTAATGCGCCATTTACAAGCTATGGTGAAACTGTACAATACCGCTATAAAGGTGCAAGCGAAGCAGCAAAGTATGGTGCTGTAGCAAGCTTGATTCGGTCTGTAGGTTCGGCTACACTTTATACTCCTCATACAGGTGTGATGGCTTATGTCAAGGGTATACCACGTATTCCCCATGCTGCCCTTACCATAGAGGATGCAATTATGTTAAGTCGTCAACAGAAAAGCGGTGAAAAGATTGTGATCCAATTAAAAATGGATGCCCGTATGGAACCGGATCGCTGGTCCAGAAATATAGTGGCCGATCTTAAAGGTTCTGAAAACCCCGATGAGATTGTTGTTTTAGGCGGTCATATTGATTCCTGGGATGTAGGTCAGGGCGCCCACGATGATGGCGGCGGTTGTGTAGCTGCCTGGTATGCGGTAAAATTGATTCATGACCTAGGCCTAAGGCCAAAAAGAACCCTGCGTGTGGTTATGTGGACGAATGAGGAAAATGGTGGTAAAGGCAATAAAGCCTATCGAGATGCTCATTATGATGAATTAGATAAACATATAATTGCGATCGAATCAGATGGTGGTGTCTTTAAACCTAGTGGATTTGGATTTACAGGCAGTCAGGCGGCAAAAGAAATTGTAGATGCGATTTCTGAATTATTGATTTCAATAAAGGCAAATCAAATAACTGCTGGTGGCCGGGCTGCAGATGTGGCGCCTCTTAATGATGAAGGTGTTCCTGTTATGTCCTTGAAGGTGGATGGGGCAAAATACTTTTGGTACCACCATACTAATGCTGATACCTTCGATAAAATTGATATTAATGAGTTCAATCATTGTGTTGCCGCCATGGCTGTAATGGCCTATGTTTTAGCAGATATTGATATGAACCTACCTCGATGAAACTGGACATAAATAGTCAGGTTTAAATAGTCCTATGAATGATTTACCATTATTTCCTTTAGATATCGTCGTGGTGCCCAAGGAGCGGATTCCTTTACACATATTTGAACCGCGCTACAAGCGGATGATAAAGGATAGCATTGAGACAGGTGATCCATTTGGGATTGTTTTGAAAGAAAACAAAGGCTTAAAAACTATTGGCTGCAGTGTAAAGATAATCCGGGTATTGAAAGAACACCCCTCTGGTGAATATGATATTATCGTCCAAGGGAAGCGGTGCTTTCGGATTGATAGTAAAACACAGGAAAATGATCATCTTTGGCTTGGTAAGGTTACATATCTTGAAGACCATGAACCTGCTTCGGCAGATTTATTAGAAAAGACACGAGACCAATACTTGCATATATTATTGAAACTGGGATTGAACGAAGATATGGAGCGCCATATGTCCAAGAATCAATCATTTGATTTCATCGAGCTTATAAATCTGCCTAATAAAATAAAGCAACAGCTCATTGAGATAAATAATGAAAACCAGCGTTTGGAAATTATTAACCGCATATTTTCCGGTGTTATGACTATGGTCTCTTTTGGAACCAATGGACAGCAAATATCTGAAGCATAATTAATATGATTCTAATACTTAGATGATACGTTACCATCCGTAAGTTTTGAAAAATAATGGTATAACAATTAGTTAAGAAAGGAAAGTAAAATGGAAGAAAAAAGAAAGAACAAGGATCGTAGAGATGAAAACCGCAGAAAAAAGGATCAATTAGTAGACAGTAATTATAGAAGTGGTACAGAAAGGCGCGTTAGGAAAGACCGAAGAAATTAGCTATAAGATTCTGTCTAGAATTAAAGCATGATCGATAAAAACAATCCCCATGTCACACTATAAATGAACAGACTTATTAAAATTATTGGAATTGTTTTCATTATCTTTATGGTGTTATTAACCATCCCAATTTCGTCTCTGGATAAGAAAATGGGCGGTGCTTATGGTACCGTTAACCAGCAAGATTTTATTGATAATTATTTTGGGAATATTACCGCTTCTGCAAATCTGAGCAGAGCCTATCCTCTCATGCCCATTAGAGCAAATAACCCTGTTTCTGTTGATAAAGAAAAATTGGGAAGATTGTTATATTTTGATCCTATCCTATCTGGCGACAATACCATTTCCTGTGCCCATTGTCACCATCCGGATCTTGGTTTCACAGATAATAGGGCATTATCGATGGGCCAGGGTGGCTCTGGTATAGGACAGAACCGTAGCAGTGGACAAATACTACGTCGCGGTTCACCAACAATCTGGAATTCTGCTTATAATCACCTCCAGTTCTGGGATGGTCGTGCAGATGACCTGGAACATCAGGCCTCTTTTCCAATTCAGGACATGAAGGAAATGGCTCAGGATAAAGATGAACTCGTTCAGGAATTATTACAGGTACCAGAATATGTAAAATTATTTGATGAAGTTTTTGGCAATAGTCCAGGGCCAGCACTTACATTTGAAAATGTAACTTTTGCCATTGCTGTTTTTGAGCGTACCATCATAGCCAATAATTCCAGATTTGATAAATATGCCTTAGGTGATCATTTAGCATTATCTAAATCTGAACGCCACGGGCTCAATTTATTTCGTTCCCTAAAAACACGCTGTTTCGAATGTCACAATTTTCCGACATTTAATAACCCTGATTTCAAGGTGGTTGGTGTTCCAGATATCAATGATCAAGAACCTGATTTGGGACGTGCGGAAATCGCTGGAAAAGGGTATGAACGTGCCTTTAAAGTTCCTACTTTGAGAAATATAGCTCTGACAGCACCGTATATGCACAATGGTGCTTTCCAAACATTGGATGAGGTTATTGACTTTTATGCTGCTGGTGGTGGTGCAGCTCATGGATTTAAACCAGCGACATTAGATGATAAGATTCGCAAGTTTGAACTTAGTAATGATGAACGACAGGATATGGTCGCATTTTTACACGCGCTTACGGATGAAACAAATAAACCAGTTATTCCAGATAAAGTCCCTTCAGGATTGCCAGTGGTTCCTTCATTGGAAAATCAGTCGATTGAATTAACAGGGCACGTGAAGGCATTTGAGAAACCAGAGCAAGTCAATCTCAAACGTGCAGGTCAGCGTATAATCGTTGGGCCATCGAATAAAATTCAGGATGGAATTGAAATGGCTCAAGCTGGAGATACAGTAATGGTCATGACTGGAGAGTATTCAGAGACGTTAATGATCGACAAATCTAATATCACCATTATGGGGCAAAAGAAAAATAATGCCTGGCCTATTCTGAATGGTCAAAACAAATTACCGGATGCTGCGGTAGGTACAGGAAGTAACATTGAGATCAATGGTTTTGTGATCAAGGATTATACAGCCAATGGTTTAATGCTAAATCGATCCAAGGCAGTCACTTTTCGAAATGTTCATTGTGAAAATACAGGCCTCTATGGTATATATCCTGTAGAGTGTGTTGGGGTCCTGGTCGAACAATGCAGTGTCACTGGAATCAGTGATGCGGGAATTTATGTTGGTCAATCAAAGGATATTGTAGTTCGTAACAATATTACCTATGGTAATGTTACCGGCATTGAGATCGAAAACTCGGTAAATGCTTTAGTTGAGAATAACGAAGTATATGATAATGCTGGTGGTATTTTGGTGTTTCTACTGCCAAATAACCCTTCTAAAGTTTCAATAAACTGCAAGATCATGAATAATTATATCTATAATAATAATCATGTGAATTTTGGTGAACCCGGTTCAATCGTGAGTAATGTTCCACAGGGAACTGGCTTAATGGTCATGGCTGGTGACAGTGTTGAAGTAACGGGCAATAGATTTCATGATAACCAATCTTTTGGGGCCGCAGTGATAGGATTGGATTTATTCTTCGGTGAAGATTATGTTTATGATGTGGATCCTATACCTGATGGCTGTTGGGTTCATAATAACGATTATAAAAATAATGGCTATGAACCAGCAAAAATTGTAGTTGAATCGGGGCTTGATGGAGCTGATTTACTTTGGGATGTAACCGGCTACACAAATAATTGGCATGAAAAAAATGTAAGCAGTATTCCGCCTACCTTACCTGATAAAAATTGGTCATGGATCAGTAGAAAAACGAATTATAGGATATGGAGACTTTTGTTTAATATATTTGGTTAAGACACGCCTAAGTCAGAAAAAACACTTTGCTGAAATCATCACCGCTTTTACTAGTATTATTATCAATTCTATATCCTCAAGAACTGTACGATCCATATACAGTTCATTCCATAAATATTGAATTTTATAACCCTGACTATGATTCAATTCTACAAGCCAGGTGGGATGTAGATGATAAGACATATTTATTAGCAGATTTAACCGTTAATGGGGTTATTTATGATAGCGTAGGAGCTAGATATAAAGGGAATTCCTCTTTTGTTGAGGCAAGAAATAGCGGAAACCCCAAGCTCCCTTTTAATATCGATATTGAATTTATTCATAATGACCAGGATGTAATGAGTTATGAGAAGTTCAAATTATCAAATTCTCTTTTTGATCCAACATTTGTACGAGAAACAATCGGTTATTTGTCTGCTGGTTATTATTTGCCTACTCCCGAAGCAGGATATATGAATGTATCTGTGAATGGCACACTATTGGGTCTTTACGTAAATGTTGAGTCGATTAACAAACAATTTTTGCGTAAACACTTTGGCAATGACCAGGGAACATTTTTTAAGTGTGAACCCCAGTTTCATTATGGAGAAGATTATTTAGCTTGGCCAAATTTGGTGTGGTATGGCGCAGACTCTACTGCATTTGAGTATCAGAAAGGCTATGAAATAAAATCAGAAAATGGCTGGGCTGATCTATTAGAATTAATCTATACACTGAACTACGATATTAATAATATTGAGGAAATATTAAATGTTGACCGGGTGTTATGGTATTTTGCTAGCGCACTGGTAATACCTGACATGGATGGTTATTTATTTCCTTTTTTACCCCATAATTATTATTTGTATCAAAATACCAACGGTCAATTTGAAATTATTCCCTGGGATAAAGATCAATCCTTTGGTGGGAGCCTAATTAATCTTTTTCTCTTGTTTGGAGGAAATCCGTATTGGATATATAATCATCCGCCTTTCCTTTATGAAAATGACCCAGATAGACCATTATTTAGCAAACTAATGCAAGTTCCATTGTATAAACTCATTTTTACTGCCCATATGCGAACTATTATTAATGATATCTATAATACTGAATATTTCTACGATTGGGCAACAGAGATCCAGGATAATATTGAATCATATGCTCAGGATGATCCAAATTTATTTTACCCTTTTACCTTGGGTGATTATTACCATTATAATGTAACCAACTACTTAATTACGGACTATATCCACATATGCGGACTTACATCTACCGTTGGACCAAGAAGAAATTATTTATTGAGTGACTCAGAAATTGCTAAAATACCACCAGTAATTTCTAGCGTTACCCAGGATAACCTGACGCCAGCCCCAGGCGATACAGTGTTTATTAATACCTTGGTTGAGAATGCAACCCAGGTGGAATTGATGGTTACTAATAGTCCCCAAAGCACTCATTTTGAAAGTGTTGAGATGTATGATGATGGACTCCATCATGACGAAGGGGCAAGTGACCAGGTTTATGGTGCCTACATTCCTTATTTTTCTGATGGGATGCATGTAAAATATTATATCAGGGCACGGGATGATGATGCAGTTATACTTGAACCACAAAAAGCAGAGAGAGTATTTTTTGATTATACAATCGGATCTCCATCGCTTACTGGATTCACCCCAACGATAAATGAAATAAATTACAACTCATCTGATAACTTTAACCCTGACGATTGGGTTGAAATTTATAATCCTACAGATTCAACATTTAACATGGGTGCTTGGGAATTTAAGGATGAGTCGGATGACCATATTTTTACTATTCCTCAGGGTACGCTGCTAGAACCCAATGAATATATAATAATTTGCAGAGATACCGTTGATTTTAAAAATCACTTTCCAGGCGTTCAGTCTTATATAGGTGATTTGGGCTATGGTCTTAGTGGCGGCGGGGAACTGCTCCGCCTATATGATAATAGCGGTTTATTAGTTGACTCATTAACCTATGATGATGAAGAACCATGGCCATTAGAACCTGATGGCAATGGGCCCACTCTTGAGCTTATTAACCCTTTGCAAGATAACGGGCATTATTCATTTTGGGCAGCATCTACTGGTAATGGAACTCCTGGTACGTTAAATAGTACCTATCTTGGAGAAATCACGGATGTTAATATTCTTCCGAATGAGTTTAGACTTTATCAGAATTATCCCAATCCTTTTAATCCATCAACAAATATTATGTATTATCTCGCTGAAAGAAGTATGGCAAGAGTGAAAATATTTGATGCATTGGGAAGGGGAATTAAGGTCTTGGATAGCGGCATTAAAAACCCGGGATATCACACTGTTAGGTGGGAAGGTAAAGATGGCTATGGAAAGCATGTAAGCGCAGGTATATATCTTTACCAGTTACAGATTGGACAATATATACAGACTAATAAAATGGTTTTAATAAAGTAATTAGTGCAAGTTAACTAGCTTAGTTATTACCATTTATTTATAAGAGGATTGGGATCAAATAAACACTACCTAAATTTGTTCATTTTGTAACGAAGTTTATTTAAATACTGCGCCCAAAATGTAGCATATTATTGTAATTTTTATGCTTAAAATAATAAAACCATTTAGGTAGAAAATGATAACAGTTATATCCCCCGCGAAAAAACTTAACTTTGATGAGACTTCACCTATAAAAGCATTCTCACAATGTCAGTTTCTTGAAGACTCAAAAATACTTGTGAATCAGGCCAAGGACTATTCCTTTGATGAGATCATGAATCTAATGGGTGTTAGTAAAAATATAGCAAATTTAACAGTCCAGCGCTTTAATGATTGGAGTTTGCCATTTACTAAACAGAATGCGAAGCAGGCTGCACTGGCGTTTAATGGTGATACATATAGTGGATTGGAAGCAAACACTTTCAGCATAAATAATTTTGACTATGCACAGGAACATTTACGAATTTTATCCGGCCTTTATGGTTTACTGCGACCATTAGACCTGATTCAGCCTTACCGCTTGGAAATGGGAACAAAAATGGATAATCCATCTGGAAAAAATCTCTATCACTTTTGGGGCAGTAAAATTTCTGAGGGGTTGCAAAAAGCATTAAGAGACCATAATAGCAAGTATATTATTAATTGTTCTTCAGATGAATATTTTAAAGCAGTGGACCTGAACGCTTTGGACGCGGCTATCGTTAAACCAGTCTTCAAGGATGTGAAAAATGGCATACCAAAGGTAATTTCATTTTATGCCAAACGAGCCAGAGGCATGTTGGCAAAGTACATCATCAAGAACAAGACTGAAAATATTGAAGAACTAAAAGATTTTAATGAGAGTGGTTATGAATTCCAGTCTGAACTATCCAATGATAAAGAATTGGTTTATATACGTAGTTAACCATACAGAAAATGAATTCTTTCATTAATATTAATTGTAGAATTATTATGAAATGAACCTTTCACAATTCAGGGAAACACTCAATAAAAGTAGACCTAATGGCTTGACAAAATTATTGGAAGCACTCTGGTATGATGGTACTGGTGATTGGGAAAAGGCCCATAAGATAACTCAGGAAATACACTCTGAAAACGCTGCAGAAGTACATGCATATTTGCATAGAAAAGAAGGGGATAAATGGAATGCTAACTATTGGTATGAAAGAGCAAATAAACCATTTTGTGGTGAAACATTGGACCAGGAGTGGCAGGCACTGGTAAAGAAATTATTAGTAAATTGATTCAAGAAAAATTTATATGGAGATTAATGATATACTATGTCTGATAAACCAGTGCGTTTCAAATGTATCGATGTAAAAGAAGCACAGGAATTACTAAAAAATCCTGACGCGGTGATTATTGACATTAGAGATAAAGCGTCATATCAAGCTGGTAATATTCCTAATTCCATCAACGTTTCAGACGGGAATATTGTTGATTTTCTTAATTCTACAGACCGTCAAGTATCATTACTGATCTATTGTTATCATGGTATCAATAGTAAAGACGCGGCTGAATATTTTGTCAAAAATGGATTTCAATCTGTTTTTAGTCTCGATGGTGGGTATACTGAATATATTCAGAAGAAACCCAATTAAATTAAACCTTGTCAATAATAAAAGAATTTGAAAAACGGCCCTTGTTTATCTATGACGGAGAGTGTGAATTCTGTAACAAATGGGTCCGTAAATTCAAAGCAATGGCCGGTAAGTTCATTACCTTTATCCCTTTACAAGATTTACCCGTAAACTATAAATACATAGCTCAAGCAGCCTGTCTTAAATCTGTACAATATATTGATGTTGATAATCGTATTTGTAAAGGTGCTGAAGCAGTTTTCCAATTATTTCACACAGCAAAAAAAGGGTCGTTTTTACTTAGTTGCTACAGACGAATACCGATTTTTCGATTTCTTACAGAATATGTATATAGCTTAGCAGCAAGAAATCGCCACTTATTTTCTTAAACACTTGGTTATGTTATTGGATCTAATTCAAAATCATGGAAAATCATTCAAAATAATAATCATAAATTTGTGCATCAGTTTATCAATCCTGTTTGCAATGAATAAATCGAATAGCATTAAAGAAGTCATTATCAATGACGAGTGGTTTGCAGAAGTACAAATTGGCGAATACACCTTGAACTGCCGCATTGCAGGAATGGAGAATGATGGAGAAATGGTTATTTTATTACATGGTTTTCCAGAAACATCCTATATGTGGATCGAACTGATGAAAGTATTGGCAGAAAAAGGGTATCGTGTAATTGCCCCTGACCAGCGGGGCTATAGTCCGAATGCCAGACCAACCTTTATTAAGGAGTATTCACTAAAACATACTTCAAGTGATGTTCTCGCAATCGCAAATGCATACAATTTGCAACGCTTTCACTTAGTAGGTCATGATTGGGGATCCTCAGTTGGCTGGGCATTTATTGCAGAGCACCCAGAAAGATTGTATAGTTGGACATCATTATCTATACCGCATATGAAGGCATTCCAGAAAGCGTATCGATCAGATTTTGATCAACAAAGAAGAAGTAAATACATTAAGTTTTTTAATATGCCCTTTTTCCCTGAATTGTATTTATCATACAATGGTTACAAAAATCTAAAAAGTCTCTGGCGTGCTCATGATGATGAGGAAAAAGAGGCTTATTTATCTGTGTTCCGCCAAAGTGGTGCTTTGCGTTCAGCATTAAACTGGTACAGGGCCAATATTGGCAGGCATAGGAATCCAACTGATCATATTAATTTTGGTATTGTTGAAGTTCCGTCCTTACTTATTTGGGGGAACATGGATATTGCTATTGGTAGAAAGTCTATTGTCCTGAATAAACAATATATGGCTGGCCCTTATAATCTATTGGAATTATATGCTGGGCATTGGTTGATTCAAGAATCATTCAAGGATGTATCAAAAGCTATAATAAAACATATTAAAACGTATTCACTGGAATATTATGAACCGCAATTAGGGAGAAAGAAAAAATAAAAAAGGGGTGTTGAAACACCCCTTTCTGGTTTAATTATTTTTTTTCTTCTAGTTATCTACCTCGACCCCAGCGAGTATGCCGCATAAATCGACGAGCTAGAGCACGATGTATTTCTATGATCTCCAATTGTTTAGCAGTGAATACCGTCTGTTTTTCTTCATGGAATGAATCGGTTATTTCCACAACATTATTTCTATACTCTTCTGGCGTAAGATTAATAATCTCATTCACAAAATCATTATGCAGTGATTCCAATGCAGCCTTAAATGATTCTTCCAATGACTCCAAGGATTGAATTTGCACTGCGGTCATTTCAAGAACATCATACATCTCCTGACGAATTTTATCATAGTTGCCAGCATGTTTACCAAAACCACCCTTTCCTTTGCGCCAGAAATCGTCTTTTTCCTTATGCATTGCCTCTAATATATCTTTCTGGTTACCCGTAAGCATTTTATCCATCGCTGCCCTAAACCATTCCATGAGTCCCATGACTTCCAGATGCAATTCCTCTTTATTTATAGTACCAGCTCTTAATGCTGAAAACAATTCATCCATAACTGCTATTTTATGATTTATCATTTCATCGTATTCTGATTCTTGTTCACCAGTGAGAATGGTCCGTATATATTCATCCATGCGCTGATGATGGCGGAGCCGTTTATGATGGTGATCATTTTCCTCTGAAAACGCTTGTGGATCGAGATATTCAGGAGGGGAAAGTAATTTTTCCTTTTGCTCTTCAGTAAGGGTTTCCTGTAGATATAAAGCCAGTTGCCATAACGAAGCGTTATCGGGGTAATAATCACCGCCATTACGCAAATGACCTTTACTGTCGGCTAATTGTCTAGCAGAAAAATCAAGATCCTGATCGAGATCATTGACCAGCATATCGTAGGCGTAGGGGTCCCCAGAATCGTTTCCGGCCCCAAAAAAGTTTTCACATCCTGTTGTAAAAAGGATGGAGATAAATAAAAGTGGTAGTATTTGTTTCATTGTTTACTCCTTTATTGAATTTAGTCTTTTGACTAATAATAAAGAAATAAAGTTAAATTATTTTTTTATGGGTATTATTAATATATAATTACTGATCCATGATCAATACTAGATCTATATACAAATTCTATGTTGGATTATTATTCGTGCCCTTTCTTCATGCAGAATTGGGTCTTACTGTAGTTGGCGGTTTCAATCGTGCCAATGTATTTCATGAAGATAGCGATATGCAGGTGTGGTCGGGCGATATAAAAGCACCGGCATTTGGTATTGAAAGAAAAATTGGTCCAGTGATTGCAACCATTGGTTATTTAAAAGGCGGTTACATAAATGGTTATTCTGATATAGATACAACTTTAAGTATCAGTTATATAAATGCTCAATCCTACTATCCGTTAAAGTTTGGGAAATTCGCATTTTTAGCCGGAATAAATATTGGCGCTCCTCTAAGCGCTATTAAAACATATTCATCCGAAGGCAGTACTAAGGTTGATATAAAAGAATTAAATATTGATTATGGTGCCTTGTTTGGCGTTTCTTATGGTATTAGCGAAAGATATGGAGTAAGATTATTTTTAAACTATGGCATTGCTGAATTATGGAAAGAACCACAAGGAAGGAAGAAACTCACGACAATTATTGGCGGTGCCTGTATTTACTATAACTTATGAATTTCAAGATCTACTGAAAATTTTCCACAAAGGATGTTAAATGAGCAACCGTACCATAGCAATTACAGAATCTATTTATAAATACTTATGTGATCATTCTCTTCGGGAAGATAAGGTATTGGTGGATTTACGTAATTATACTTTTAGCATGGAAGAACGAGCCATGCAGATCGCTCCCGAACAGGGCCAATTCATGCAAATGCTCGTCAAGTTGATCAGGGCAGAGAATACCTTAGAAATTGGTGTTTTTACTGGATATAGCTCACTGGCTATCGCTCTTGAATTACCCGAAGATGGTCGTATTGTGGCCTGTGATGTAAATTCCCAATATACCAGTGTAGCGGAAAAATATTGGGTTAGTGCAGGTGTCAGAAAAAAAATCGATTTGAGAATTGGGCCTGCCAAGGACACCCTATTAGAGTTAATTAATGATGGTTTGACTGGTACGTTTGATTTTGCCTTTATTGATGCCGATAAGATCAATTATGACCATTATTATGAACTCTGTTTGGAACTGATTCGTCCTGGCGGTCTCATTACAATTGATAATGTACTATGGGGCGGTTCTGTATCCGATAATACTATTAATGATGTGGACACCAATTCCATAAGAGCACTCAATGATAAATTACTTAAGGATAAACGGATTGATCTCAGCCTTGTTCCTATCGGTGATGGCCTCACACTTGCCATGAAACGCTACTGATTTATATATTACCTATTCTTGAAGAAATAATAAAAGATATTGATAAGGATCTGAGTAAAGTTGGCTGGCATATAGATGTGGCTAGAGAAATTATTTGGTGAATCTGATGAAGGGGAATAAAGTTAAATTCATCTTTAAATGGGTTATTAATTTGATTTATTTACACCCATTACCAATTTTAGGATAATTTTACTAAACCAATGGAATGGCAAAATTGATCTCATCCAAATTCTAATTTTAGCCTGTGTTCCAGCTAAATAACGTAGTTTGTTTCTATTACGATTTATTATATCTTCAATCATTATTGCTACATCCGCTGGTTCACCAACCCCTTTTTTAGTAACCAAGATTTTGCTGTGTAAATCCTTCAATCGCTTAGTGTACTTTGCATAAGGACTATCTGGTTTTAATCCAGCAGTAGCTTCATGACTGTTCTCATCAATTGCTTTTGTGAGATACGTTCCCGGTTCAAGAATAACAACTTCTATACCAAAAGGCTGTAGTTCAAAGTACAAGCTCTCACTGAACCCTTCGAGGGCAAATTTTGATGCACCATATGCGCCGAGGCCTGGCAGAGTTGATCGCCCTTGGGCGCTGGAAATATTTATGATTTTTGTAGAAAATATTTTAACTGATTTTGAAGCAGTGGCTCGCAAAAGAGGTAGGGCAGATCGAGTGACTTTCTGTACACCAAAAAAATTTGTCTCGAATTGAGAACGTATCTCACCTTCTGATAGGTCTTCGAAGAAACCGCCAATTCCATAACCTGCATTATTGATTAATACGTCAAGGCGGCCAGCCTGTTTTTCAATAGTATCTAACACCTTATTGATTGATTTATCATCTGTAACATCCAAGTGCAATATTTGACACATAGACTCACGTTTTTCTAATTCCATGGTTAAGTCGTTCTGTTTTTGCAAATTTCTCATAGTTGCATAAATGGTATGCCCTCCAGCAGCCAGCTTGGCAGCAGTAAGCATACCAAACCCACTGGAACAACCTGTAATTAAGATGACCTTATTCATGATGAATTTATTCCTTCAAACCAATTTAAAAATTTCTAGTTGAATTTCGAGAAATATCTTTTTATTACTATTGAATACATAAAATAGATATTTTTTTTTGATAAAACACTTGTCCAAATATCTTTACTTAGATAGTTTATACTGCTGTTTAAAATGTAAACCTAAAGAAGAAATTTATGTTGGAAATATTATGGTAAAGCGCTCACCCTATAAAGGCAATAAAATAAAAGTCGAAACTTTAGTTAAAAAAATGATTGAAGATAACATGTATGATCCCAATGAAGAGGAATTATGGCTTTTAAATGATTATGATCGATTTGGTTTATATTCAAAACCAATGCTACAAAGTTTTGAAAAATATTATGATAAGTTGTGGGATGAATTAAAAAAACTACGGCGTATGGATATTGAAGTATTCGAAGAACTTGTGGGTTCCCCAAACATTTATCTTATTGATCTTCTTATAGAACCATTTACCGAGTATATCCGTAAAAAGAAAGAGTCTAAATCCATGTTAATGCTACAAAAACTGAATATTGTATTTGTGGATGACCGACTTATCTTAAACTAAATAATTTTTAGTGCCAGGTTTTACAAAAAAACACCTGGATCTTAAGAATATCCCTAATTGGCTAACATTCCTAAAGGAAGATCTTAGTTTAAAAGCTCTTGGACTTTCCGTAGCGCGCTTGCCAGCAGGTAAAGGGTATACCATTATGCATCAGCATGAAGAACAGGAAGAAGTCTACATGATACTTAGTGGTCGGGGTATAATACATATAGATGGCGAAGATATTTCCCTACAGGAGGGCGATTTTATCAATGTTGCCCCAGAAAGTAAGAGGGCGTTGAAAGCTGCAGATAACTCGGATCTGATATTTATTTGTGCAGGTGCAGTTAGTACGGGTGAATACCCGAAGAACCCAAATTCCAGAGCGCTAATCGATGATGGTATACCAGATTATGATAATGTTCCGCCATGGTATGAGGGCAATGAGAAAATTTCCAAAATTAACCAACGTTTAAAAAATGAACGCGAAGCGCGAAAAGAATAAATTATTTTTTGAAGTATCTTTTTCTGAAACAAAAAAGCTATTGCTTCTTAAAAAGACCTAAGCCCATCAATTGATGGGCTTAGGTCGTTGGCAAGTGTAGCACTAATGCGTCACTTTGCTACTTCGATCATTTTCTTTATCTGCGTGAGAGAATACATCCGTACTGATTGTATCTGATGTTTCTGCAAGGCTTTCATCATCTGGGGTATTTTCTACTTGATCTTGAATAATATTTGCGCTGTTATTATTCAGTTCCTCTATATACGATGTGCTGTATTCCTTGTTTTTATACACAAATGTTTTACCTGGGCCGTATTGTTTACGGGCGGCGGCAAAACTGGAATTGAATGATATTACTGTTTCTGTAGTAGCCATGCTTTCAAATTCAGATCCTAGCTTTATAACTGTTTCATTTACTGGTGCACTTACGCCCTGATCTAATTCCTGTACATTTCCAATAACTGTATTAACTGCGAGTGACTCAAGTCCTGATAACTCTGTAGAACTATGTTGATAAATAATAGCTACAAGAGCTAAAGCAGAAAATGCGACTGTAGTTATAACTTTAGTAACACGAATTTTATCAATGTTTCCCATAAGAAACTCCTTTCATATTATTATTATGCTCACAACTGTAAACGACAATAATTATATGTAGTTCCATCAAAACCTGAGAACACACTAAATAACGACATCTCAGCGTCAGAGAACGGCCAGTACTAAGTAGATAAAGTTAGATATTATTTTATGCCAACTAGACTAATCAATCGTCTGTTGATTCATCTCTTTTGATGTAAACAAGAAATGAACTAGATGCAGAGCTGGATACTAAACCATATCCATTAACTACATTTGAGTTCGGCATGACATATTGATTGAATTCAGGGAGTCCTTGAAAATAATTGAATGTTGCGTCATCTGTGGCTTGAAATGTCATCAGGTGCAATCCGTAATAATCAAAAAACAGCCAGGTCATACTTACTGGAGCTGTTTCTACATTCCAGGGCCAGGGATTATATCTATAGGGACTATTTTTTAACCATCCTGTTTCCTGTTGTGAGCCACGGGGAAAAGGCTCTTTCCACAAGGCATAAATATCCTTGTAAGTTGAATCATAGATCAGGTTGATCAAGCAACTATCCCGTATTCCATTTTGATTCCAATCATCAAAATATTCACCTTCATTCCATAAACCATCATTATTTACATCAGTAAATGGTTCCAGGTTTACGGAATCGGCATCCAAAGCCAATGATAAAATGCGTATTGTCTCATAATCTTCTTCATTAAAATCAATTTTAAACAATGGATAACTGGCAAAACTTTCTGTAAAACATTCGCCTTGATTTAAGGTTAATGTATCAACATACCCAATAATAGGTGGCCACATAGTAGGATCGTAATTGTTGATGTTTATCTCCGGAACATTAAATGTAATACCTTTACACGCGTAAATTGATTCTGACGCGGGAATAATTTCCATTTTGTCTGGTATAACAGTTATTCCTGATATTGTATCTGTTCCAAGGATTGCACGTACTTGGTAAGTCTCACCACCCTGAAAAATATAGTTTGAATTGGTGAAATACCTACCTGGTGAATTCAATACTGGATTTAGCAGTAGATCTATAGTATCACCAATGATATGGACTTGTGCATCATCGATCCATAATTGTTTTGAACTAACGTTTTCCTTCAGGTTTGCTGATCGAGCTACGAATACAGTATCAATCAAAGGGAAGTTTGCCCGCAGATTAGCCCATAGTACAAGTTGCTCTTCATATTCAACTTGGTCATCATTGATTGTGCATGACAGGATCAGAAATGAAATTATAAAGAGTATATTCTTCATGGCTAAAAATATATGGTGAAACCCACGCTTGGGATAATGGGAAATAGGCTCAATGGATTTTCCTGTATGCGACCCTCGTCTTCTTCATCAACATTGATTTCCCCTACATCTGGTTGTCCGTTTCCGTTAGCATCATGTTCTTTTTCGACCCAATCACCATCATCATCCTTGCCGTTGTTGGTATTGCCTAAATTGTAAAAGTAAGTGAAGATATTTTTCTTATTATATGTATTGATGATTTGAAAAAAGATATCCATATCGCGCCCAAAGAATTTCCCATGTCTTACAAGACCAATATCCAAGCGGTCATATACAGGATAACGACCGCTATTTCGCGCACCGGGAATAGTGCTGAACGTAGATCCAGGGTCACCAGGCAGTTTTTCTACGTAATACCCTAGAATTGGTGTGAATGCCTGACCAGATTGCCAGGTCCATTTCCAGTTTAGTTCCCATTTTTGGTTGAATGAATAATTACCCAAAATATTCAAGACATGGGAACGGTCCCAATTTGTATAATATTCGTATTCTATACCACTTAACTGGCTTGTCATAATTTTCCTGCTAACAGAATTGGTGTATGCTACCCATCCTGTAAGTTTGCCGAATGTTTTTTGGAAAAAAAACTCCAAACCATATGCATACCCATCCGCAGGTGTAAATGTATCACTTACCCTTTCATCTGATACTTCCGCATCGGTGGATGAACGCATATTTTCAAAGGTGAGCATATTCTGAAGGTTTTTATAGTATGCTTCAATTTGTATTTTATATATATCCTGTATGTATTCTTCATAGCCAATAACAACTTGTTGTGCTTCCGCAGGATCAACTGAATTATCAACAGCAAGCCAACTATCTAGAATTGTTGGATTATAATCATCCTGTACTGTTTGGATAAATTGGTGGTAATTCCCAAATGCAATATTAATGTAGCGATCATCTGTCAGTAGATATTTTGCACCTAATCGCAGATCGATATATGGGGTACTGGAATAAACGCTGTAATAGTTATAACGCATGCCAGGTTCGATAATAAAGCTAGGTGTTACTTTCCATTTCAATTTTGTATAAAACCCTGCTTCTATAGGGTTCTCACCAATATAGAAAGAGGTATCTTCTAAAAAGGTATTGAGGTATTTGAAATCGAGTTGCTTTATTTGAGCACCAGTTCTCCACTCTAATTGTGAGGATTGAAAAAATGTCAAGTTAGTGGATAAAGTCTGGTCAAATATTTTATTTTCACTATTTAATCCATCCTCGCCTCCTAAATTAAAATTTGTGAAAAATTCACTGGAAGCTGCCAAAAAATTTCCAACTAGGTTTTCGTTAAATACTCTTCGAAAAGAAAGGCTATAGGTATTGTTACCCCAATCTGCGGTAAGGCCCAGATTATCGAAAATCAGATCATCAATGCCGCGATAGATGCTAACCGAAATACGATCTTTTTCATTTAAATCAGAAAATAGATGACCTTGCAGATCATAAAAGTAATATGGTGGTATCTTTTCAGCTGTTGCAGCTGGTAATATTTTTGGCAATAAATAATCGAAGTAGGTTCTGCGCGCAGATAATAGCCAAGCACCATTATAAAACGGCCCTTCCAGAGTAGTCTGTGCAGACAATAATGATACACTTGTTTTTCCCTGAAAATAATTGCGATTTCCTTCCCGACTTAATACGTTCAGTACTGCCGATAATCGGCCACCATATTCTGCATTAAATCCTCCTTTAATAAGATCCGCTTCTTTAACAGCATCAACAATAAAGTTGGAAAAAATACCACCGAAGTGAGTTGGATTGTATACGGTGATCCCATCAAGTAATATTAAGTTTTGATCGGTATTTCCCCCACGAATAACTAAACCAGTACTAGCTTCATTGCTAGTAAGGACCCCAGGTAAGGCCTGAATAGTACGAAAAATATCCGGTTCAGCAAGAGCAGGTGCTGCTTTGATTATGCGTGGCGATAAATTAACTCGACTGGGTTGAATATTATTTTTCCGCTGAAGTTTTTCTGCCGACACTTCTACTTCCGTTATTTCTACAGCTTCAATACCAAGCGATAAATTCAATTTAATTGATTCATTTACTGCTAGAGTTATTTCCTTTTTTAGAGTGGAATATCCAATGTATGAGACAATAAGATTATAACTGCCAGGTATTATATTTTGTAAAACATAATAACCATTTTTATCGGTTGACATACCATTTCCTGTTTCAGCTATAAAAACGTTAGCCCCAATTAGTGCTTCTCCAGTTTCCTCGTCGGTAATGAATCCTGATACTTTCCCATCTTGAGCATATAAGTTCCAACCAACCATAATAATTAATATGGTTGTTTTACATAAAATTTTATTGGTGTTATACATTATTTTATAAATGAATTAATATAATTTGAGTAGTTATTGAAAATTATTTTGGCGTCAAATACTCTAGATTTTCGATAGAAAAACTAATAGGATCAACTTCAAAATCTTTGAATGAGCTGGTTGAATCACAGGTATTACCTTCTAAAAGCATAGTCAACTGATCTTTTGTAATTGGGAAGAAAGGGAAACGCTCAAATATACTTGCGACTAGTTTGATTGGCGTTACAGGTGCAGGAATTTTCCATTTCTTTTTTCCAGAAGCTGTAGATATAATATCAATCAATTCAATCCAATTATATGCTTCAGGACCACCCAAGTCGTATATTTTACAAATTGTTTTTTCCATGTCTAATGCCTTAACAAAGATACTTGCTACATCCTTTATATGGATGGGTGACATTTCAAATTGACCTGCAGTCCAGGGAATCAAACCTTCAAAGAATAGTGGAGCAGGTAAGGGAAGACTTAACATATCATCACGCAATTGGGAGCAGAATTCTTGTTTTCCCTTAGGGTCACCAAATATTAATGATGGACGAAATATGGTCCATTCGAGTTCTGTATTTTTTAGGTATTGTTCTGCTAAAAATTTGGTCGATTGGTACCCTGTACCATCGTATTTAACCCCATTAGCACTCATGAGAATAAAACGTTTTACGCCTAATCTTTCAGCTGCTTCCATACAGTGACGTGCACCTTCAAAATGCATTGCTTCAAACGTGATTCCTTTTTTTGGGAATTGCCTTATGATCCCAATATTATATATCACTGCGTCAGTATTATTAATAGTCTGCTCAATTGATTCGAAATCCGTTATATCTCCAATATTAACATGGCACTTATCAGGTAGGTAAACTTTGTTTTCCGATCCAGGACGAACCAGTAGAACAGGATCATGATGATTATTTATTAGTTCTTTAGTGATATGTGTTCCTACAAAACCAGTCCCACCGAAAAGCGCTACTTTCATGTTGGAATATCCATAACGGTGTTTTTTAAATACATTTTGTAGTTATCATCCACAAAAAGGCCAGCAATAATATTTTTCCGGTATGAAAAAATATTTTCCAGATCTTTTTTTATCCAAAATTTGTGTAGCAATCGACCGATCCATCCAACGGGGATACTATACACAACTCGATCTATAATCTCGACTCCATTCTTGATTTCTCTGAACGAGTGTTTATGGTACCATAATGTATAAGGACCTTTTATTTGCTGATCAATAAACATATATGGCGGATCATAATCAGTAATGATTGAACGCCAATGTATCGGAATTCCCATTAAGTAAATCAGGTAATCAATTATGCAGCCTTTACTCATATTTATTGGTGAAGGTGTTAAGATTTTAAAACCTAACCGTGGGGGTGTTAAAACTTTCAAATTTTCAGGTGATGAAAAGAATAAAAATACTTTTTCGATTGAGCAGTTAATCGTTTGTTTGGACTCGAAGTTATATACTTTCATTAATTAGCTTTAACCGGTTTATCCAATATGCCTTTTTGATAATCATCGAATGCTTGTAGAATTTCAGTCCTGGTATTCATTACAAATGGACCACCTCTAGCTACGGGTTCCTTTATAGGTTTTCCTGCGACCACAATAAATTGGGCGCCATCAGGTCCAGCATTTACAATAAGATCACCAGCCTGTTCAAATACAACCAGGCGACCCTTATGAATCATTCGATCCAATTTCACGCTGCCTTCATAAATATAAATGAAAACGTTCCAACCATTTTCAATCTTTATTTCAAATAGTGCGTTGGGCTTTAAATAAATATTATGGTATAGCATACCAGTGTGTGGTTTTCCCGGTCCTTTTATACCTTTGTAACTACCGGAAATTATTTTGGCATTTCCACCTTCAAAATTCACTTGTGGTATTTTTTCGGGCTGGATATCGTAATAAGCTGGATCAGTCATTTTTAGTTTTTTTGGCAAGTTCATCCAAAGCTGAAAACCGCGCACCAACCCTTTAGTTTGTTCTGGCATTTCACTGTGGATCACACCCCTTCCCGCAGTCATCCATTGGACTGATCCATCTGTTAAAAACCCTTCATTACCAGCTGAATCTTGATGTCGAAATTTTCCGTTAAGCATATAAGTAATGGTTTCGAAGCCACGATGTGGATGGGGTGGGAAACCAGCAATATAATCGTTTGGATTTGAACTACCGAATTCATCCAAAAGCAAGAAAGGATCCAGCATATTCAGTTCAGGACTACCAATGATTCTAGTGAGATTTACACCTGCACCATCAGATGTTTGGATTCCTTTTATTATTTTTTCAACTTTGCGGTAACTCATTTATTTAAAAAGTATAATTTATAATTTTCCTGTCAAATTAATCAATTTACTAACATCACCTATAATCTCTACAGCGGCCGACGATGTTTGGTCTTCCAAGATCATTTCTTTATTGTTATATAATTTTAGGTAAATATTACCATCAAGATATTCATGAACTTTGGGCACCATATCGATTTTATCGGGTGCATATAGTAAGCCTGCTTTTTGCCCTTTTTCAATGGTTAAATCCAACATGAGATCCTTCTGCTTTAACTGCCAGTAAAATTTATTAGAATCGTAATGGATTTCTTTTGTAACCGTATTTCTATAGGTTGTAAAACGATAAAGATTACCTTTATAATATAAACCCACTATGAATCCAGCAAATGTTTTGTTTTTCCAGGGGATAGTTGCTAAGGAGGCAGTGATGCTTAAATCATTATTTGAAAAATGATTGGATTGTGCCCAGATCCAGTTTTTAGGGAAGTTGCGGCCCCAGTCTTTTTCAATATAGCCTCGACCACCAACAAAATTATAATGTGAACCATTGAATTCAATTTCGCCATCTAAGGAATGGTCCATGCTTAGGATGCCATGAAAACATTCCATAGTGGGCACATAAGCGTACCAGCCCATACAGCCTGGTTCAAATAAAGTTACCGGCCAAGGTTTCAAATTATCAGCAGTAATCTTTCCATTGATTATAAGATTTTTCGAGTTGATATCTATGATTATCCTTTTTGGTGAAAAATAGTTTGAGCCAATTTGTAAATCATAACTAGAGGTACTGCAATTGAATTCGTTAACTTCAAATTTCTCATAGAATAAGTCACCGCTAAAACCATCAAAAATCATGATGAAAGCTGTTTGGTTATTATTTTCTCCGCTGCGATAAATACCTGGAATTATTACTAGTGATTGATCATCACTTGTTACCAGTTTATGGTACCATCCTTCGAAAAATGGTCTCTTATTTTTTTCCCCATGGTAAGCACTGGGATCACGTAAAAACATCATTTTCTCATCGCAAATAGCCGGGAATTTAATTACCAATAATTACCTTAATTAAAATATTATCTGGATTATTTTTCTTGAAATTATAGATCAGGACTTTAAAGCAGGAATATTTTTGTATTGATCAAGTGATTCCGGGTTTGCCAACGCATCCCTATTCAACACATCTTCCCCTTTCAGTATCTTTTTTACTGCTATTTCGACTTTTTTTCCATTGATTGTATAGGGAATATCATCAATTGGTAAAATTATTGATGGCACATGACGAGGCGAGCACGTTTTTTTGATAATTGATTTTAATTTCGAAATCAATTTATCTGTTAAATTTATATTTTTCGCAAGTTTGACGAAAAGAATTACGCGCTCATCATCATGCCATTCCTGACCTACAACTAAACTATCGTTTATTTCATCTATGTTCTCTACAACTCGATAAATTTCTGCTGTTCCTATTCGTACACCGCCTGGATTTAAGGTAGCGTCACTTCGACCAAATATTTTAACACCACCATGCTCATTTATGGTGATATA
>Ga0208764_10000312_pt1 | contig 30624 bp, 25 predicted proteins | sample ETNtaG_18_FD_185762 | JGI IMG/M metagenome (GOLD analysis project Ga0208764, IMG submission 185762) | Marine microbial and viral communities from oxygen minimum zone, Eastern Pacific Ocean - ETNP201302SV91 (SPAdes) (version 2) | ecosystem: Environmental > Aquatic > Marine > Oceanic ... | reverse complement strand
CTGCTGCACCATGAAAACAGAAATTCGGGCACTGTAAATCAGAATAATCTCTGTCGATGACATTGTGTCAAGCAGTGCAACGTTTCAAGCTGACATCCACAGATTCTTCCAGCAACTGGGTCTGGGAACATCTCCAAGAAATTCGTGGAAAGTCACTGATGTTGGGAAGAAATATTTTGAAACCACACAAATCACGCGCTATGTAACAGAATCGAAGAATCGATGCAATGTAGGCTCGCGATCAAATTGAATGGTGGGCATTGATTGTTTGTAGATTTGTTCAGGATATGAGATGAAATTTGACACCCTAATAATCATTAATCAATAAATAATAACTCATTCTTCTTCACGAGAATACTCTTCAATTTGTTGCGGATTCTCTAACCGATATATGTTAATTTGTTCTTGTGTCCAACCTGCTTCAAGCAAATCTGCATCACTCCATTCTTGTGATGTGCTCACTTGTATTCCTGCCATCTCAACCAGAATTTCGTCTGAAGTATTTTCATCACTCTTCGCCCAAATTTCATCTGACAATACATCATCATCCTCAACGACAATCTCTTCTCGGCGTCCAATTAGAAGTACAGTAGCAGTAATAATCAGAAGAAGAACTGTTGAGATTACTGCCAATATCATTGCCGAGGATACGTCCTCCTCCCCTAGATTGGTGGTGTTATCTTCATTCATTGGTAATGGAATTGCCTCGCGCGCGCGTAGGATAACTGAATCAGATATCGAAAGTGAAGTTTCATCAAGGCAAGCAAAATAGAGTGTGTGATTCCCTTCATCTTGTCCGGGTGGGGTCCATTCTTGCACCCATAAACCTTCATTTTCAGGATGATAGATTTGTGAAAATAATGTGATCTCATCTTCATCTTTTAACAAAATAGAACATTCCATGTTTTCGATCCCATCTTGATCTGAAATTTTGACCATTAGCATTGACGAATTACCTGCAGTGAATTCTGTTGGCATATCTGAGAAGTCCAGTTCGGGGGTAGAACCTTGTAATTCGAAAATCAGAGATTCAGAAATGCCAGTGATTTCATCGATATCTCTGAGATTCACGACCAACTCTACTGTCCCCAATGGCCAAGTTAAGAGATATTCTGATTCGAGTCCCATTCGATAATATTGGGTGTGTTGTCCGGTTCCTGGCGTACAAAGTGCTGGCGGAACCCCCTGTTCAAAGAAAATTGAACTAAATGCACTAGATGGGGGGCCGTCAGGACCCAAACTGATACCTGCGTACTGTATGGGGCGCCCCCCTGTAATTCCAACCCAAATATCCGTACCTTCCGCACCACGATTTATTGTATTCGCCAATGTGTCATTCACACACAACGTAGGTGTCGAAATTTGAGGTGGTGTCAAGAATACAGGGCGCGTCCAAGACCACTCCATTTCAGCCCATGTACCACTAGTGATCTTTGTCGTGATGGTTGCATCTCCCGATTCAAGACCGGCTGGTGCTGTGGCGAGATAACCGTTCAACAATTGAGAGCCACTTCCGGGCCAATCGATGGTCGTCTCAATTGGATAATTAGAATCAGGATCATCTTCGTCAATGATTTGTATCTGTACATGATCTTGCGCCCCATCAAGATAGGAACGCCCGTCGTCGATTGTCAATTCTGCGGTCGGCGCCAAATCAATCGGTGAAAGGCTACGATTTGACCATTCAATTCCATCCACTTGGAGGGTGATTGAAACTGATTCCAGTGAGCCACCAGCATTTGGATTCCAAGAACTCTGATAACATGTTTGACTACCACTTGAACTGGATTGAATCGGAGTTCCCAGTAGGATACCATCGACAAGAATCGTGGGAATCTCAGTGATATTATTGTGGTCTATGTCAATTACACAAGCCGTCATGGCGTGCTCCCGACCACGTACCCAACCGGTGTTGCCATGAACAGGGGGGTCAATACCCAACCATGGAGCAAGGTCTGCACCCTCGACATGAACTCCATACCAAGTTGCACTCGCATCTGTGATATTGAATGCAGCAACCCAATATGCATCCGTATCCAAGTTCTGAAGATCACTCACCTTCCAGTGTAAATCGACATTGTCAAAGGGGGCATCAATAGGCAAAGAAATCGCAGCGGTCCAAATCGAACCATCCCCCTGCGAGGTTGCTGCAATTGGTGTGTAGCCAGAGTCACTGGAACTGTTGTAACGCCACGAGAGGGTCGCCCCTTCAATACCAAAATCATCGCTTACTTCGACTCGACAAATAACAACACCTCCACGGGTCGCAATGGTTGTTGAACAGGTTAATTCATCAATGACTGGAGGGGAATTGATCTCAATGTTTAGCAAAGCTAGATTGTTATCTACAATCCGTTCAGGATACGATTCATCCGGTATCCAACGGACAAGAAATTCTACGAATCCGGTTCGGACTGGTGTGACGTTTACGGGGAAGATTAGTCGACTACCGGCATCATTCCCACCAGGGATGTTCATTGAATAATTGGCGAGAAGGAGATTGTTCTGTCTGTCACGAACTTCAAGGAAACCTGTAGCGGTCCCTGGGGCGAGATTTTCCAAGAGAATTTCGAGAGTCCCGTTTTCTCCGACGGACAATCGATTCGGTGCGCGTACTTCAGAGACATTGACATCGTGTAACCGATCTCCAAATGCAGCCATCTTTGGATCACCCACAACAGTGCCCATCCAAGAGAGCATTGTATTGGATGCAGCATAACATTCGGCCATTGTGTACCCATTACCATAGCAAGAGAGAAGTTGTTCGGGATTTGAAATTGCATCAAGATATGGTTCGTAGACATACCCTTTGACACCGGAAACGCCATCATCGAGTAAATCGGCAACCAAACTTTGTCCATAACTGGAATTGAAGATGAATGTGCGTCCACCGGTGCTCACAGCTGTTTCAGCAATACTTCCATCTAGCCATGTGAAATGAGGTATTATTGGATAAAGTTTCAATGTATCAAAGAAAATTGAACCGTTGTATGTCCCGTCAGAAAATTCTGCAACTTGGCGGACTGCGAAACTCGTTGCTTGCATACTCGGGCGGAATCGAAGTTGCCTATTTTGCCAATCATCTGAAAATGAACGAGGTTCGGACCTATTGGTGGAAAGTGTGGTGCCATTTGCATCATATGTTTCTACCTCTAACCACCAGTCACCTTCGACCCAGCCTTCTCTCATCGAATATCCATCAAGAACCCAAGCGTGGTTTCCATCAAGTGGGTCACCGGACCCCACTAAGTTGGCAGTTTGTTCAACATAGGTTACCGAATTGTTAGTTGAATTGAAACTAGGGCAAATCCATACAATTTCATCATGAATATCTTCAACTTCTTCACTTGTCAATGCAGCATCCCAAATCTGAACCTCATCTATGGCCCCTGTGAAATGAGTATTGCCAGCACGATTGACGCCAAATTTGTAGATCTCAATACTGTTTACAGTGCCGTTAGGTACACTCTGATTGAGAATCTCCACTCCATCAAGGTAGAGTATGACACTGTCATTCTCAAATGTAGCGACCAAGTGTTGCCAAATTGTCGGGTCGACGGTTCCAAAACTGTACGAGTTGTTGTGGTATAACTCCCAGTTACCTGGACTCCCTCCCCCTGTTTGAATTTGGAAAGAATTGTCATCTCCAGCTACATCGTTGACTGCAATTGCTGATGAATGTCGCGCTTGACCCGTATGATTGGCTTGAACCCAAAGACTGACTGTAAAATCTGTGACCGAATCTTCAACATCGATTCGCGCCTCATCGTCAATTCCATCAAAGAAGGCACAATTGCCCAGTACGCAAGTTCGCCATTGACTTCCATTGGTGCCTGTGAAGTTGAGATGAGCAGTTCCTACAGAATCATTGGCAATATCTCCACTGCTTTCATCAAATTCCCAGTGGTGAATTAAATCAGATTCGCGTACTGGAAAACTACTACCGCGTGTCAATACGTTATTTGGAACGGTTTGTTTTGAGATGCCGGGCCCTTCCCATTTGAGTTCTAAACCTGCATATCCACCGTGTTCAAAAAATTCGGTGCGAAGCCGGTGTTCCCCCGCATCTAACCAAGCAATACCAGATCGTTCTTGCATAGCATGGTGACCTTGATTGTCAACAATTTCTACATCATCAATCCACAATTTTGAACCATCGTCACTGCGTAGATAGAACGTCCAATTACCGTCTGTCGGTACGTGAATGATTCCACTGTGCCTTGCACTCCAATACTCAAGGAAGCGACTGTCCAGCCCCGTCCAAGCGTTTTGGGTGGATGGCCAATCGAGATTAGGCTCGTGTCGAACGAAGTCAGGAGTTCGTCCAGAGAGGTTTACCATTGTGCTAGAATTGTATGTGACTCCATTATTGTCAAAATATTCTGCAAGTAGTCCATTGGTTGTAGCCGCATCATTGGCTCCACAAGGTGCATCTTCAAGGCGCCCTTCCATGGCCGCATTTCCATTTCTTTTTGTTTCGGTTTGCCGGGCCCACCACCATTGTTCACCTGGTGAAAGTGAAGGGCCAACCCCATCCCAATACCGTGAGCCAGTCGACCAACTTCCATCTGATGTATCATAACCAGCATTCGCCAATTGATTGTCGCCCCAAGAACCATCATTACTTCCCCAGGCTGCATACATCGAGACATTTTCCATATTGGTGACATAAGTACTATTTTGATTGAAATGGACTGGGAATCCCATATTCGTCAGTGTTTCATTGGTTGTGTAGAGTAAATCATTCCACCACTTGTACCCGGATCCATTTCGATTGGTGGCCAAATCCAGAACGCTCAATCCATGCTGCCCTAGGCTGTTGTTGGCTTTGGAAATCAAACCCAATGCAGTTTCGACATCATAACCGGTCAATCGTGTAACGAGATAATACCCTTGTTCATCCCTTTGAAATTGCTTCAATTCATTTCCTGCAGCAGGACCATAGTTTGAATTCGCATACCAATCGGCAAAAATTGATGTGGCATATGGCCCATTGATTAAACCTAATTCTGAATCAAAGGACGCTCGGGAATTGGTGCCACCATTGACTCGAAGAGGAACACCCTTGGTGGTGACTAGGACATTGAGTTCTGTGAGGTTACGATCTGAAATCATTTGAGAAATAGGTTCGGAAAAATAGGTAGTAAATTGATTTGAGTTGATGGTTTCTCCAGTGGGAGTGCTTTCATTTGTAAGCAGCAAGACACGCTCAGGAGGAATATCTCGAGCCACAGCGAAGGCCGTTCCAATCGTTCGACTGACCTCACTTTGGTTGTTGATAATGACTGCTACATCACTGTAATCGGCCAAAGTTTGATGCGAAAATGGTTCGAGTACTGCAATGTCTCGAAATGGGGCCTCCTCCCATGCGTCCACGTGCGATCTCGCTTCCTCTGGAAGCGATACTGCGGCCCAACTCTGCAGTGAGAGTAGGAGGACGAGGGTGATTGCAATCCGGGACCGCACGATTTGTCACCCTTGCTCTGAACTTTTCACCGTGTCGGCATCATGACAAGCGGCACCATAGGTGCCGTAGGGGATAAATCTCGCAAATCTGGCGATGGGCATAAAGCCCACCGCCCCCCCCTGTCAATGTATGGCCGACGTCATCATTGCTAGACAGTGCCGACATTCTTTGTTGCGAGTTATCCCCGGTGACCTGACACGTTACGAAGCACAAGTTGCAGTTACTTGTGCCAATAATCGCCTTGCAGGTCGTGAAGGATTGGATGCTAAAATGCACACGGCAGCCGGTGAAGAATTACGTGCAAAATGCGTTGAAATCGGCAAGGTACAGCGAGCACAGAATTTGCAACCTTGTCCTGTTGGTACAGCTGTGACGACTTCTGCTTACAACCTCCCACAGGAACACTTGATTCACGTGGTGGGTCCCGATTGTAGGAGGCCCAGTCAGGATGAGGGGCGCCGTGAACTCATCGCCAAATCATACGATGCAATGTTTGAGGAAATTGCTGCATTGGGCAAAGTGGAAACAATAGTTTGCCCTCCGCTTTCGATGGGAATTTACGCATATCCGCACCGTGAAGGTGCTCGAATGACAATGGAAATCTTACTCGGTTGGCTCGATGCAGAAGAAGATCCCGGTGTCGGCGATTTTGTATTACTTGTCAATGATGAAAATTTCGTGAAAAATTTGAAAACGGTATATCGTGAATCCGAAGATCAATTTCCAGGCGTGGATTGCACTCGAAAATATCGAAAACGACGTTACTGATGCACACGTGATCTAGCGGTTATGATGTATGGTTCCCAACCATGCCACCCGAGTTCAAATCTCGGCGTGTGCACTCAAAATAGGGGTTCTTCGTAATCATCGTCAGAAAGTGTTCGCCACAATCCATCGGGCACATCATCGTAGACACCGGCATATGGATCGTCGCTAGTAATCACCTTCTTGGGTTTCACCAAGGCATTCAATGCCTCAGGCTTGAACTTCCAATAATGGATTCTCCACTCTCTACCATCCCAAAGAGTTGTTTCTTCGGATTCAGTGGTTAGTAAATCATAATCTTGGAACATATAGAACAAGTTTCGATCCGTTGGTTCAAGGGCATTGTCGATGATTCGGTCATAAAATCCAAAAAAACCGAGAGCATGTTCAGCCATACCTTCTGCAGTCATGGTCTCCATATCAGGGTCGATATGGGTCTGGATAGCGGCAGTCAATGATGCAAGACTCATTCCCATCTATTTGACCTCCAACAGCGAATTCGCTTCTCGCCGGATGATACATGGGAGCAGGCGGACCTATTTCAACAGTTGGCGGCTTCCGCCCCGTAGGGGCGTACATCTGGTCGTTTCGTCACGATTAAACGGTTGATTCCACGCGCTGAGAATATGACCGAGTCCGTAGAGGGGACGTTTCTCGGCTTGCCCGAGAATGAAGGGCCCGCCGATGTCACCATTCTTTCCGTTCCATATGAGTTGACCACATCGTATGGACAGGGCACATGTGATGGACCCAGTGCAACAATTCAGGCTTCGGCTCAAGTTGAGTTATATGACCCACTTCTTCCCAAAGATTTGCCTTGTGGTTTCAATCTACATACAGCCCAACCTTGGAATGGTGAGGGGGGCAGTTTGCAAGAACAATTGTCCGGGATTACCAATTATTTATCTCAACACGAAGCATCTTTCCCAGTCATCTTAGGTGGGGAGCATGGGATGTTGCCCGCTATCATGCAGGCGATTGCGAAGAAAATAGATCTTAATGAGCTAACACTGATTCAAATTGATGCTCATGCTGATTTACGTGATGAACTTGAAGGAGATCCTGATAGCCATGCTTGTGCAGCACGTCGTTCATTGGATTTGGGTGTGGGAAAAATTTTGCAGATTGGTATCAGAGCATTTGCTCGAGAAGAGGCACAATTTGTGTCTGAAGATCAGCGTGTTGATGCCTGGTTGGCTAGGGACGTTCTAAACCCGTGTGGAGGCGAAAAAATATGGCTCGATTGGTTGAACACATTGTCTAAAATTGAAGGACCCGTTTGGTTGACGCTGGATATCGATGGTTTGGATGCAGCTTATGTTCCTACAACGGGAACACCCGTTCCTGGAGGGCTCACCTTTTGGCAAGTCATTCAAACAATCGAAACAATCGCCAGTGCATCTGGAATACAGTGGGTTGGGGCTGATGTCAGTGAAATCGTTCCAGACCCACACAATCACGTAACTGAATTTACCGCAGCAATGTTGGCTGCCAAAATTGTGGCAGCTCATCTCGCTCGACGATTGGAGGACGAATCATGAAACCAAAAGGTCGTCATATCACACTTGATTATTCAGGTTTCAAAGGTTCGGGGGACTGGATTCTCAGTATTTTACAATCTGCAGTTTCGCGTTCTAAGGCAAGGGAAGTTCATGCCCACGTCGAACAATTTGATGGTACTAAAAGTCCACCTGGATTTGCTGCTGTGGTCCTTATCGATGAGAGTCATGTCAGTGCACATTGCTATGCAGATGAAGGAATATTGGCGGTCGACTGTTTTACTTGTGGTGGTGTTGATCCGGCCCTAATTGCAGATGATATCCATGGGCAATTGACTGCTGCAATACCGTCAATCAAATTGATTCAAAGAACAGAATTGGATCGATTCGTAATGGAGGGGTGAAATGCGAGATTTTGTTGAACGTCATTTCCGCCATTTCAATGCTGGCGAGTTAAGGCGATGCTCGTCTTCACTCTGTGAATTCGTTGATGGAGGGGGCCGATTGATGGTTACTCTAGCAGGTGCAATGAGTACCGCTGAAATCGGACGAAGTCTGGCACCAGCAATTCGGCAAGGAAAAGTTCACGCAATTTGTTGTACCGGCGCGAATCTGGAAGAGGATTTATTCCACCTTATCGCGGCTTCACATTATGGTGATATCCCAAATTGGAGAGATTTATCACCTAATGAAGAATCCCAATTGAAAAATCGAATTACCAATAGGACTTTGCCGGAGGAAAATGCGATACGAAAAGTTGAATCCCAATTGGTTTCTTTATGGGAAACCTCAACTGGAAAGTTGCCTCATGAATTCCTCTATGAACTCATTCAGGAAGTAGACACAGACGCCAACCCACGAGATTCGTGGCTGCTGGCAGCAGCTGAACACAAATTACCATTGTTTGTCCCAGGGTGGGAGGATTCAACACTTGGCAACATCTTTGCTGCTAGGGTCATCGATGGTACTGTGAAGATAGATGCAGTCCTCAGTGGTACTCATTACATGCTGGCAATGGCAGATTGGATTCGTCAACACCCCACGAATGGATTCCTACAAGTGGGCGGTGGAATCGCGGGTGATTTCCCTATTTGTGTCGTCCCTATGCTAAGACAAGATCTAGGTGAAGATGTGCCATTGTGGGCATGGTTCGCGCAAATTTCTGAATCCCGGCCATCTTATGGTGGATATTCCGGAGCGCCCCCAAATGAGAAGATTAGTTGGGAAAAACTTGGTGTTGAAACCCCAAAGTTTGTGATTGAATCTGATGCTTCCATCGTCCTCCCTATTTTGCTGGCTTGTCTGCTCGACGGATGAGGCATACCCTCAAATCAACGTGACCGCACCTACGGTGCGATGCGCATCCTTGCTGTCCTCGCCATGTTACTAGTCGCCTCTGCGACACCCATGGCATCAGCACAGCAACCCGACATCGTTCAGGAGCACTGGTATCACACCTACACAACCCTCTCAATCGATGTCAATGCATGGGCGGATGACTATCCTGAAATTGTGGATTTAGTCATCGCAGGACAAACCGAACTTGGCAAGAACCTCTGGGTGGTTCGAATCTCAGATTGGAGTCAGGAAACCAAACCGGATGGAACTTCAAAAGACATCGTTTACATTGATGGAGGTCACCATGGAAATGAGCATTTGGGGACGGAGCTTGCATTCCTAACTGCGGAGTTTTACATCGAAGGGTGGGCAGCTGGTGATCAGGAAGTCATCGATGTTCTAACAACCACTGAGTTACACGTCCTTGTCATGCTCAATGCAGATGGAAACGATCTCGATACTCGGTGGAACATCAATCAAGTTGACCTGAATCGAAACTATGACCACCATTGGAATGAACAAGATGAAACTCAACCAGGTTCCGGGCCATTCAGTGAAGCAGAAACTCTAGCGAATTCAATTTACATGAACACCGTCGTTCCAGATGCGGATCTGTATATCACCATGCATACCGGTGTCTGGATTATGCTGCATCCGTGGGGTTACATCCCAGATCAGCCCATTGATTGGGAATTGTTTCACGGAATCCGAGATGACATCCATGAAAATATTTCAGATATACCCATTCGAAATGCAAACCAAGGTTTGTACCCCAACTCGGGTACAAGTCGAGATTATGGATACGGTATCATGGGATTCCCCACATTTACGTTTGAAACGGATGATGAGCAATGGTTACCAGGAACCGCTGAATCTTTGTCGAGTCGTTTAGGTGAAGAGTTGGATGTGATGCGATATCTAATCACCAACATTTGGTATTGGCGGGCCCGCCTATCGATTACATCATTTGTTTACGATAGCGATTCAATCGAATTAGAAGTTGAAAATTTAGGGCGAGCAACTACAGCAAATGCAACCGTTCGTTACATTGATCAGGGCGAAATCATGTGGACTTCTGAATTGTTCAGTGTTAATGCAACAAATCACTCACATGTCAATCTTGAAACAACCAATCTAAGTTTAACAACCGACGGCCATTTTGAATTATATTATCAAAAGCGTGTCATTGATTCAAGCATTTGGGTGAATGAATCCATTCCGGAAGAATTGATTGAGATTATAGATGAAATGTCTGCGGGATGGCTTCCGTTTGCGTCTCCAATCTGGGCCATTTTAGCCATTGGATTTGCTGGGTTAAGGCGAAATAAGCGTCTTCATAGCAATTGTTGACTATTTAGGTGCAAGAAATTGTGCCAAAAGGCTGATTCTTGAATACAATCCTTTGTATATCCGAAAAGAATCGCCGGATTCAGTGATACCATGAAGGCAATTGTAACCGAATTCAACAGCGTGGGCGATATTCTGATTCTACCTCTATTTGAGGGAATAGACAAAGCGCCAAACAATGCACTAGCTGGCCTTTCGAGAACACAACGAAGTTTAGTGAATGAGGCTCTTGCGAGTGATAGTTTCTCAGGCAAGGTTGGGAAGCAACTTGGTGTATGGACGGCAGGATGTCAAGTTGTTTTGATTGGCATGGGTAAATCTCCCAGCGATAAGGCATGCCGAGACGGTGGTGCAAAGACATTGGCGAATCTTTCCAAGGATCATGGGACAGAAATCACAGTGCGATTTACAACTGGTTGGTCAACTTCAAAAATGGCCCTCTTTGCAGAAGGGATGATTCTACGAGATTATGCTTTTGATAAGTATCAGCAGAAGGAGGACGGTGAAAATCAAGGCGATTGGAACTTGACTTGCCAGGCCAGCGCTCGACATCAATCCGATCTGTCAGCAGCAGTTGCAACATCCTCGGCTGTGGCAACTGGAGTACATCTTGCACGCGAACTTGGAAATGAACCAGCCAATGTAATGTATCCCGAAGAATATGCACGACGTGCGTTGGAATGGGCGAAAGGCAAGGCGAATGTTGAAGTTGAAATTTGGGATTATGACCGCCTTCAGAAGGAAGGCATGCATGGCGTGGTTGCTGTTGGGAAAGGTAGTGATCGTAAACCTTGCATGGTATTTTTCCGCTTGAATCCGGGAGTTCAAAATAATGAGCAAGTACCTTGTATTGTAGGCAAAGGAATTACTTTCGACACAGGTGGTATTTCCATTAAACCATCAGCTGGAATGGAGGATATGAAATTCGATATGCATGGTTCTGCAACTGTTTTCGGTTTGTTTGCTGCCCTTCATGCTAGTGGCCATAAAGGTCGGGTGAATGGAATTACTTGCATGGCTGAAAACATGCCTAGTGCAGGTGCATACCGCCCGGGCGACATCATTGACACCTACTCTGGAAAGACGATTGAAGTCCTAAACACAGATGCGGAAGGACGCAATGTGTTGGCAGATGGTTTGTGGAAAGCCGGTGAACTCAACCCCTCTTACATTGTTGATTTAGCGACTTTAACTGGTGCCTGCGTTGTTGCCTTGGGACATGAAGCGAGTGGATTGTGGTCAAATGATGATTCGTTATCATCACAAATCCATGCAGCAGGGAATACTGAAGACGAAATTGCATGGCCGATGCCTTTGCTACCTGCTTTTGAGAAGGAAATGACAGGCTCCAAAGTAGCCGATGTCCAGAACTTAGGCAAGGGACGATGGGGGGGCGCCTGTACTGCAGCCGGTTTCCTCAAGCAATTCGTTCAAGAAAGAGACGGCGAGCAAATTCCCTGGGCACACCTCGACATTGCGGGAACCGCATGGGGTGCCTCAACGAATGCGATGGTTGCCAATGGTGCAACGGGCATTCACGTTCGAACGCTTCATAGATTGATTACAGAGTAATTATTCGTCATTGTCGTCTTCAACAACTTCGAAATCTGCGTCGACAACATCATCGCCATCGATGTCTGTGTGATCACCATCGCCATCCTCAGCTACGTTTGCAGCCGCGGCCTCATACAATTTAGCTGAAATTCCGTGCATAGCCTCTTCCAATTCCTGAACCTTGGCTTGGATTGCATCCTCATCAAGGTCATCATCAGACACTGGTTGGTCATCGGTACGAATCAGGGCTTCAAGTTCAGTGAGTTTTTCTTCAACTTCTGAAGTATCTTCACCTTCGAGTTTGTCACCAGCTTCTTTCAGAGTTCTGCGTGTTTGATAGACGATGTTGTCTGCAGTATTGCGTAATTCAACCTTCTTCTGACGTTCCTCATCTTCTGCAGCAAACTGTTCCGCTTCAGAAATTTTCTGCTGAATCTCATCTTCAGAAAGGCTTGTTGCACTTTCAATCCGGATTGATTGCTCCTTGCCCGTACCCATGTCTTTGGCAGACACACTGACAATGCCATTTGCATCAATGTCGAATGTGACTTCAATCTTGGGGATGCCACGCGGTGCTTGAGGAATCCCTTCGAGGAAGAATTTGCCCAGTGTAACATTGTCCTTGGCGAACTTCCGCTCACCCTGTAGTACGTGCACTTCTACTGCGGGTTGGTTGTCAGCAGCAGTACTGAAAACTTCAGAACGACGTGTGGGGATGGTCGTGTTTCGTTCAATCATTGGAGTTGCAACACCACCCAAAGTTTCGATTCCGAGGCTGAGGGGTGTCACGTCGAGGAGGAGAACATCTGTTACCCCTTCATCCCCAACAATGATGCCCGCCTGAAGTGCAGCACCCATGGCTACGGCTTCATCGGGATTGATTCCTTTGAAAGGTGATTTCCCAGTTTCCTTCTCTATGGCGACTTGTACCGCAGGGATACGTGTGCTACCGCCTACAAGGAGAATCTTGTCAATATCACCTGGCTTGACGCCTGCATCTTTCATTGCACGTTGTGTTGGCTTCATTGTCGCCTCAACAAGATCAGCTGTGAGGTCATCGAACTGAGCACGAGTGAGGTTCATATCCAAGTGTTCTGGATTGCCATCTTTCATAGTAATAAATGGCAAATTGATGTGACTGGTTTGGGTCCCTGACAACTCAATCTTTGCTTTTTCTGCCGCTTCTTTGAGGCGACTCATTGCTTGACCATCACCGGATAGATCAATGCCACTGCTCTTTTTGAATTCTGATACGCACCAATGGATGACACGCTCATCAAAATCATCACCGCCAAGCCGATTGTTGCCAGCGGTTGCCTTGACTTCGATTTGAGGTTGACCATCTACCTGGTAAATCTCAAGAACGGAGACATCGAAAGTTCCGCCACCCAAATCAAAGACAAGGATGGTTTGGTCATCTTCCTTATCCACACCATACGCCAATGCTGCAGCGGTTGGTTCGTTGATAATTCTTAGAACTTCGAGGCCAGCGATTCGCCCTGCATCTTTGGTCGCCTTTCTCTGCGCATCAGTGAAGTAGGCTGGACAGGTCACGACTGCTTGCTTTACCTCTTGACCAAGGTATGCTTCAGCATCAGCCTTCAACTTCTGTAGAATAAATGCTGAAATTTCTTGCGGGGTGTAATGATTGTCATCCACGCCTTCTTTCCAATCGGTCCCCATCTCACGCTTTACAGAGAGAAACGTTCGCTCGTTGTTTGTGACTGCTTGACGCTTTGCAGTCACTCCAACCAATCGTTCGCCATCTTTAGCAAAGGCGACTACGCTTGGTGTTGTACGTGCCCCTTCAGCATTCGAAATAACGACTGCTTCACCGCCTTCGATGGTCGCTACACAACTATTTGTCGTTCCTAGATCAATTCCAATTACAGGTGTTTTTGCCATATTAATTTCCTCCTTGTGGTGTTGCAGATTCAGTTTCATCACGCAAGGTGAGCGTGATATCGAGAATGCCATTGTTCAGTTCCCAAGCGTCGACACTTTCAGCGGCTTTTGGCAACTCAAAGCGTTGTAGGGGGCGCATCTGTGTAGTGCGCATTAATTGCAAAGTTGAACCGCCCCCGGTAAGGTTGAGTTCAAGTTCAGCATCTTCCAATTCATCGTGACGTGAAATGTCGATTGTAATATTCATTGAACTACCATCGACATAGATGTCGGCGATTGGAACTTGCTTGATTGAGTCGTCCTCATCTTCTTCGACTTCGGTGACTTCAACAACAACTGGCTCGGGGGATTTCTCTTTCCCCATCTTGACATCAACCCCCATCTTTGAAAATATGTCGTTCATGTCGGGTATACCGCCCTTTCCAAGCATTTCACCGAGATTTGCAAATTCGCTTTGAAGATTGATTTTCACATCGCCAGAGCGTATCTTTTCAGGATCAATCCCCAGGTCTTCAAATTGTGACTGAATCTGGTTCATCATGCGAGATAGGTCCTCTTCATCGACATCAAGTCCCATCTTGCGAAACATCTCCATCATCTGTTTCAGAATCTGATCTTCCCACTCATCCTTTTCCACAGTTTCACCCACTACTTAACTCTCGGTTGTATAGTGGCACCATCTAGTCCTATATGAAGCATTGGAAGGCGTCGGATTCAAGACAAGGACACTGGTGGGGCAGTCGATGGTGCAACGGGATCAAGACAAGGTCTTGGCGGATACAGAGCGTGTAGTTGGGCGACAGGCCTTGCGAAACAACGTTACTGCAGCGGTAGCACTTGCAAATGCAGTTCGTAGTACTCTGGGGCCAAAAGGTCTCGATAAGTTGTTGGTCGGAGATGACGGATCGTCTCTTGTGACCAATGATGGTGTGACTGTATTGGAGTCTGCAAAGGTGGAACACCCTACGGCAAAAATGTTGATCTCAACATCTCGTGCACAGGATGATGAAGTTCGGGATGGAACAACTACAACGGTGGTATTGACCGCAGAACTTCTCGTCAATGCGTTGGAACTTGTCGACAGGGGGATTCATCCAACAATAATCGCCAGTGGGTATCGAATGTGTGGCCCTGTGATTGAACAAACCCTCAATGAAATTGCAATTCCTACAAATGATAATGCATCATTATCGGCGGTCAGAACTAGTTTGGCAGGCAAGGGGGACAGGGGTTTGCAAACCATTCTTTCTGAACTTGCACATTCTGCCGCATCGGCAACTGGTTCTGGCGAAACTGATCATGTACGCATTCTTACAGAACGCAGTGGTTCAATCAAAGACAGTGAATTGATTCCTGGAATCGTTTTGATTAAAGCTCGTGTTCATCGCGAGATGAAAATGAAACCAGATGCTGGAAGAATCCTGATTTTAGATGGTGGCATGGAGAAAAGGAAACTCGAAATTGAAGCCAGTTTGAAGATTACTAGCCTTGGTGCCATTGATTCCTTCCATGCACGCGAAAGTGCAGATTTACAAGCTCGTGTTGATGCGCTGAAGGCCGCAAATATCGATTGTTTAGTCGCACGCGATGGAATTGAAGAAGAGGCTCACGCAATGCTTGCTGCAGCCGGTATTCTTGCATATCGCCGTGTTGAACGTCCAGAGATTGAGCATCTTTGTCGAGCAACAGGAGCGCGGCCAATTTTTGATATCGAAGATATTCAAGACGAAGATGTTGGCCATTTCAGTTCCATTCGCGAAGAGAAATGGCAAGGTGTAGAACATACGATATTCGAAGGTTCACAAGCCCAAGGGGTGAGTGTTGTCATTCGAGGTTCTACCGCTATGCGGTTGGAAGAAGCACAGCGTGCATTCGATGATGCCCTCGGCGTCGCTTGTCAATTGATTCGAGAACCGCAATTATTGCCAGGAGGGGGGGCAACTCAGATTGCATTGGCACGCCGATTGCGTAGGCATGCTGAAACAATCCCTGGTCGGGAACAAATGGCGATTGAGGGTTTTGCCGCTGCACTAGAATCCATTCCTCGAGTCCTGGCAGAAAATGCCGGGCTTGATCCGATTGATGAATTATTGCGAATTACGGCAGCCCAAGCGGTGGACAATTCTGCTTGGCAGGGGCTTGATGTCAATACAGGTCAATCCTGTGATATGGCTGAAGCCTCCATTACAGAACCATTGAGTGTCACGCGTCATGCCATTGCCGGGGCAACAGAAGCCGCAATTTCTGTACTCCGAATTGATGATGTATTGTGGGCGAAACAGGATGCCCAAGAACCAGATTGGCAAACCGATGAGGATTGAAGATGGGCCAAGAGGTGCCAATCCTCCCGCTCTATTGGCCATGGACAGACACCGAGCGAAGGGTGTTAACCACACGGGAATTTCTTCGGACTCGTAGTTTTAGTTTGATTTATCTTAGTGGTATTATCACAATTTGGGCGACGCTGGGCTTCGGACACTGGGGCAGTTTACGTTGTGAGACATTGGGTGAACAGTTGGCTTGTTCAAGCGCTATTTGGCCGAACAAATTGATTGATGCTCCACATGAATATATCTTTTCATTTTTCACATCGCCTTGGTTTCACAATGACCCCCCTCACCTCAAATTCGTCATCATTTCATTCGCTATATTCACACAATCCTTTGAGGCTAAAGCAGGATCCAAATCAACAGCTTTCCTATTCTTTGGAACAATCGCATTCACCTCAATTTTTGCAGGTATTATTTTCAACACAGGTGCCCATTTCTGGCCTGAAAGCGAAACTTTTACGCATCCAATGAGGCGAAGTTGGATGGGAGGTTCCATTGGGTTGATGGGGATTCTAGGCGCACTTTCCCATCACTCGAAATGGAAATGGCTAATTCCTGCAATATTGCTTTCCTTTGAATATTGGAATCGAGAATACAATGGGATTTCTGAATACATCACTTGGGGCCATCTGTCTAGCGCCTTATTCGGATTTGTCGTCTGGGGAATTTATCTCAAGAGGAACGCATTGAATTCTCCAATGGAAAAGAACAAATCAACGATGCCCGAGGGATAACCATGGCGCAACAGTTCGTAAACGTCGCAGGGTATCGCTTCGTCGATTTACCCGATCGCGATGAGTTGCGTGAACCCTTCCGCGAAATTTGTCATAAGAACCGGTTGCTGGGGACCATTTTACTGAGTGCAGAAGGTATCAATTTCTTCCTCTGTGGCGACCAAAAAGGCATTGATGGTTTTATCGAATACCTTGAGAAAGATGAACGATTTGCCGACATTCCCCGCAGGATATCACACAGTGAAAAACTCGCATTCCGCCGAATGAATGTCCGCCTTAAGAAAGAGATTATCTCAATGGGGATGGATGAAGTAAAACCTGCAGAGTTCACTGGTGAATCAATTTCACCGGCTGAATTCAAACAATGGATGGATGAAGGTCGTGACATCACCGTACTCGATACACGCAATGATTACGAAATTCGCATTGGAACTTTTGAGAATGCGGTGGACTTTGATATCAATACGTTCAGAACATTCCCTGAAGCTGTGAACAATTCAACTCTAGACAAGGACAAGCCCTTGGTGATGTTTTGCACGGGCGGTGTTCGCTGTGAGAAAGCCAGTGTGGTGATGTTGAACGAAGGTTATCGAGATGTGCGCCAATTGGAAGGTGGCATTCTCGGCTACTTTGAGCAGATGGGGGGTGCGCATTGGAACGGAGATTGCTTCGTGTTTGATCGTCGAGTCGCTGTAGACCCTGAATTGAATGTGACAGGAGCCGAAGTTTGCTTCGCTTGCCGTGAACCCTTGACCCAAGAAGAATTAGATTCTCCCTTGTATGTTCCAGCGGTATCTTGTCCATATTGCAAATGTTGATAACATACCTGAACATGAATTGTTCATGGCATCAGAAGACAACTTTACAATACCAGCAACCGAAGAAAACCTCTCGCTAGAGGTGGACCGGCACATGATGGACTCTCAGTCCACCGAATCTCTTCCAGAGCCCTCGCCACCGCATTCTGTGCTCGTGGATGGAATTCGTGGAGAAGCCGCGATTGGTTGCTTTGGGACATGGAGCACTCGCATCAGCATCGTCCTCGAAGAAGAACATCCAGAACTCGGAAAGGAATTCATGACGAAGTACTTCAAATTCATAGAACCAGGTGTTGTTCATTGGGGTCATCATGGACAGAGTTTCCGAATCGTGAAGACCCAAGAGTGATTTCGTTAACTAGAGGGGAGCGAGGCGGGAAGCCCACTGCGACCGTATACGATACAGAGGGGGTCCCTCTGCTTCAGCAGCATCTGTTTCCACTGCGTCTAAATCGGGGTGGGTGTTCAGGCATTCCCTCGCTTGACTCTCTTCAGAGCCTATTTCCTCAAATTTTCTAATTGGGATTTGGAGCTGGGATTTCTTTCTATGATATACTCGCATACCGAAATAAAATCTTCAATGAACTGCCTGGCCACAAGATTGGTATTTTTACCATTTACATCAAATTCCCTCATTTCTAATCACCTCCTTCTGGACAAATTAATTGAGAAAATTTCGCAAACAGTTTCACTGGTGCATCAGCGTAATACAGGAACAGGGCCGGACACAACCATCCACTCATGTCCAGAACAGGGCTGTGATACCACCATCCACCTGAGTCCTCATGTTGCCTTATCAATTCGAGATCGTGTCCAGGGAACGGTATGTGGGAAAATGTCAGGATGAATCCTGATTCAGCATTTTCTACTCCTTCCACCATGACATCGATGATGGCATCCGCACCCGAAACGAACGGTTCCCGCTCAAGTCCCGTGTTCTCATCATCAAATACCCAAACTCCATTCCATTTGTATGGCTTAATTACCATTATTGCATTCATCTCATTCCTCTCCTTGTAGTGTCTTGACTTCTCGACCCGGTACAGTCCACCAAACCCATTCTTGTTCATCTGCACAGGGGTACAGATGAGATCCATCTGACATCAAGAATACAGGTCTATTTTCGGGAATTTCACACCCACAAGTCGCACAAACTGGCTTGTCCGAATTGTTCATCGTATCACTGTAGAACATCATGATTGGATTGACAGTATAGCCAATCGGAGATTGGCATGTTGTTGTCATAAAATCAATCGTTATTCCACCGCGCAGAATAAGCAGACCATCGAATGTTATATTCAACGGGGTTATGTTCGTGTCAATTTTCGTTTTTCTGTTATCTTTTTCATCTTGCATTTTATCACTCTCTCCACTATGGTGGTACTGGTGGAGGATATAAAGGAGGAAATAGAAAAGTGGTTTTTCCAACTATAAGATCGGGAGTGGGTCTTTAGGGTCCTAACAATGGTTTCACAGAGCTTCCAATCTGCTGTGCAAATCCTGCCCCTTGTACCAACTATGAATGATAGCGAGGTTCAAACAGGACATCATCTTCGGAAGAATACATGAGCGGCATCGATGATGACGATTTCATTATTATTGACGAGGACGATGACGCCTCAAATATCGACAAAACTGCTAATTCAGTTGAATCAACTCCCTCTGTGACAGAATCAAACACCCCCCTCTCCTCACAATCGGGTATGAAAAATCGTTTACAGAAAATTAAAGCGGGCTTCTCTTCGCAAGTAGATGCAGTAAAAGATCGCTTGAAACCCAGAGAAAAGCCATCAGAAGATGTAATTGAATACAATCAGGAATCAGGTTTAAACTCAACAGATATTGTATTTTCAATCGATGGAAGCCATTCATTTGAATGGCCAATCCTCGGTATGGATTGCCCCGATTGCGCTTCTAAGGCCAAGCGAGCATTATTGCGATTACCAGGTGTCACCAATGTTTCAGTTTCAGCAACGATGGGCACTGTGGCATTTGATATTGATTTAGGGGTAAGTAAGACCTCAAAAGCAGCATCAGTACTTGGTAGCCTTGGGCATGAGGCAGATATCCCTTGGCATGTTATTTCAGGAATAAATGCTGCCTCTATTTCAAAGTCTAGGAATATCAAAAGGAACGAAGTTAGACGATTATTTATGGAAATCCCAGGTGTATTGAATGTGAGAGTTGAAGATGCAACTATACAGTTACAGCTAGCCCCCAATTCTAATTTCGAAGTTGAATCAGAAAGGAACTCGATGTTATCAAATTTAGTAGGCCATTCAGTTGTTCTCAAAGAAATCGAGCAAACACGTCTAAATTCAAGTCAATGGAGATTGGTGATGACCTTACCTGCCATTGCGATATTGATTGTAGTGATATCCTTAGATAATTCCAAAGAATCACTATTGATGTTTCTAACATTCATTGGTGTAGCACTTTCTGGTTGGCGGATGTTTGCAGATGCAATTGCAGGAATACAAAATCGAGAATTGGGTTTCCAGCTTTTGACATCACTTGCAGTCATTGGAGCTTTAGCGGGAAGCCATTGGTCTGAAGCATTGATTGTTTCAATATTAGTTGCAGTCGCGAGTCATATGGAAGAATCTGCATTGAAACGTGCTAGAGATTCTATGCAAGGGGGTTTAGATCGTTTACCACGAAAAGCCAGAGTTATTCTCCCCAATGTGACTAAATTCACGGTGATTAGTGAAAAACCACCAGAAATGACCAAGCCATTCTCTTTACAGGCGGCAGTACCTGATTGTGCGCAAGACGATGAGATGGTTTCAATTGACTTGGTCAATGTCGGTGATTTGGTTGAAATTCGAAGTGGAGAAATTGTACCTGTCGATGGGATTGTGGCAGAAGGAATTGGCTCACTCAACAGGGCCCCCTTGACTGGAGAGAGTATCCCTATTCGAGTGGCAGAAGGTGATGATGTTCATGCAGGGTTGGTATTAGACAGGGGCCCAATAGTAGTCAAATCCACAGCTGTTGGTGATGATACAAAACTTTCAGGCTTGATAGACGAGGTTCGGACGTTTAGAGAATCACCTCCACGAATTCAAGGGACATTGGAGAATTTTTCACGAATATGGGTGCCATTTGTGCTTGCCTTTTCCCCTTTGGCAGCCTTGCTATTGGGTGACTTGCGAATAATGCTCCTTCTTTGGGTTGTGGCTTGCCCTTGCTCGCTCCTTCTTGCGGCTCCAGTACCTCATGCAGCAGCCTTATCGACAGCATCGCGCACAGGTGTAGTTGCACGAGGGGGGCATGCTCTTGAAGCAGCATCCAGAGTAGACTTGGCTTTGTTAGATAAAACAGGAACTTTGACTAGTGGCCACCCGAAATTAGATCAAATTATTCTAGCCGACGGCATAGGACGTGATCATGCTTTGCGTATTGCCTCTGGATTGGAAAAGCGCTCTAATCACCCATATGCTGACGCAATATTGAAAGTGGCAGAAAAAGAATCTGTTACACCTTTCAAAGTTACGAAATTGACTGATGGGGAAGCAGGTGTTCAAGGATCTATTAAGGGTAAAACAGTTATTTTTGGAAGAGCAACTTGGTTGTCATCAATGGGAATTAAAATTCCATCTGTATTCTCAAATGAAGTTCCAGATGGCCACGGTGCATCTATCCTTTCAGAGGATGGAGAAGCAATTGCGGCATTCACTTTTATTCATGACGACCTTAGAGAAGGTGCTGCAGAAATGATTCATGACTTGCGAGCAATTGGAATTGGGGTAGAATTACTTTCTGGGGATGCACAATCTGCTGTAGAAGCTCTTGGTCGTGAAGTGGATGTTGGAGCTGAACATTGTCGGGGTGAAATAGATCCCAATGGAAAGGCCGTGTGGGTTGAACGCCGTAGTCAAGTACGACAAACTTTGATGGCAGGAGATGGTTTCAATGATGCTGCAGCATTGGCTGCTGCAGACTTAGGTATTGCAGTAGGTAGTGGTGAACAAGTAAACCTTGATGCTGCAGATGTATTGATTCCTGGAAAAGATCCAAGAGTTATTTCAAATTTCATTCGTCTTGCAAGACGTACTAGAGGGATAGTTCAAATGAATCTCTTTATTTCAGTAGCAGTCACAGTGTTATTGATTATATCAGTTCTTGCTGGTATTCAAACTCATTTGGCAGTTGGTGTTGCGATTCATGAAGCTAGTGTATTCATTGTGATTCTAAATGGCGCCTTTGTAGCTTCTTCTGGAAATAGATTTGCGCTTATTGGAGAAATTTTCGCTGATTTAGCTAGAGATTATGGAAGAGCATTGGGTTTGCTATTTACTAAATCAAATCCAGACCCCTCCTAAGGAATAATTCGTCGTGGAATTCATATATGCGGATAAGCCGACCAAGTCATGAGGCGACGAGATGAGCAAGATTCGTGTTGACGCCCGTACCATGGCACTCTCACACCCTACAAGATTAGCCGTCTATGAAACTCTTCTTTCAGTAGATGAAATGTCTACTGTGATGCTGCAGAAATCAACTGGAGTAACAAGGTATCATTTGTATCACCACATTCAATTATTGCAAAAGAATGGTTTGGTTGAGAATCATCGAGATGAGGGACGTGCACGTTGGTGGCGTATAACTGAACGTATATCGCATCAGAAAGGTGAAAACCAATCAATGGTACCTGAATGGATTAATCAGTTACCAGAAGAGATTCGTGATTTGATAAAATCTGGAGCGGAAGCTCATGTAATCCCCATTCCCGCTTCAGCAACAAATCAAATTAGTGCAAAAAATGCAGTTGGAGAGATTGCCTCTGCTTTTGATGTTGAATTAGATATGGCATTTACATTTATGCCAAATAGTATAGTTATTTTTGGCCCCCCGAGAAGGTAAGTGATTGTGATGAGTGAAGACGTCCCTGAGATCGAATCAAAGATATCACCACCAACGGTTAATTGTCCGAATTGTGATAGTATGCTCCCTCACCGTTTAGGTGAAATTTCATGCTCGGTATGCGATGCAGTGGTCCGAGTAGATCATGCCCCTACCAGAGAAGATTGGTTGGATGAGAAGGTAGCATGCCCTTCCTGCGAGAAAGTGCTACGCGTTGGTGTTGATGAACGCCCATGTGCGCTACGTTGCTCAACATGCGAATCTGTGTTTAAAATTGGTCAAAAAGTAGTAAAGGTTGAAATTTTATGTCCAGCATGTGAACGCCAACTGAGAATCCGTCCACGCTCTGGAGAGAGAAATATCACGTGTCCGGCTTGCTCAGAAGGCTTCAAAGTCACATTTTAGAATTGGTTTATGGGGTAGGTTTGAAGCCTCAATGCAATGTCCGCGGACATATGAGGACCACTTTCGGGCTGATGGGAATTGCTGATTGGATAACACTCTGCAATGGGTTATTGGGCACACTTTCTTTGCTATTTATGATATTGGCTTTCGATGGCTTTGCATCCCCTTCACACAGCCATGAAGAAGTGTATATTTGGTTAGCAATGCTATTCATTTTGCTTTCTGCATTGGGAGACATAATTGATGGGCCAATCGCTCGGAGGTATTCAAAGAAAAGGTATTTGGGCAGTTATCTCGATTTAATGTCAGATTCAGTATCTTTTGGTGTTGCCCCAGCTCTTCTTGTATTTGGAATGTTTAGCAGATGGGGTGAGGCTACACCTTATTGGACTATTCCATTGGCATTTGCATGTTGCTGGGTAGTGATCACAGCAATGCTTCGATTGGCACGGTTTCAACATGAATCTGATGACAAAAACCCCTGGTTTCATGGATTAGCGAGTCCAGGAAATGCAATTTTAATTCTAGCACTAGCTGGGCTAGTTTGGATCCAACCACAAGCAATTGGTCCAGCACCTTTTGAATGGAAATATGGCGAAGGCACTCATCATTATTTTGACTGGATTTTATTCCCAGGTTGTGTGCTTTCAGGAATGTTGATGATTTCTGATCGTCGGTTACCAAAACACAAAGGTGGCTTTGGTCTTATTCTCACAATAATCATGTTCCTGTCTCTTGTAGCGGCAATTTCGATACAAGTTGCTGGTTATAACTCAGATTCTGGAGCAATGGCATCATTTGTATTGTTTTCAATCACCCTTTCAATTTTGATTATACATGTCATAACGGGACCAACGTTGTGTGAAAAGCAATGGGGCTCATCTAAAGATCAAATTGAAATTGCAATGTCAAAAACAATGGACATTGTAGATAATGTTCTAGGAATTCAGCATGAATCCGAATGAGGGTCCTAACTCAGCAATAAATTAATGGCACATCTCCAAAGGTCTGATAATCAGTATCTGCTCTTCGTTCAAACCTGTCTCGGTTAAGTATCAGAAGAAATCGAACATGCTCGGGGATGGGACCCTTGAGCGTTAGTAGAGAAAAATTATCAGACTTGAGAGAGAAGGTCACCACCAGTGAATCTGGTGAAAGTGATCTCCGTTCGCTACGCACTAAAATGACTCAAAATATTGCTGCATCATTGGATCAAGTACAGGATGTCGAGGAAAGACTACGTGAAGAACGTCGAATGAGAAACTCATTGAAAAGAGAGCGCCATCTCCGAATGCAAGAGCAATCGGAAAGATTGGCAGGAATGAAAAGTGCATTGGAGAAAACAGTTGAAATGCAAACTGATGGAGTTCTTGCAGAGATTGAAACTGAACTACGTACTGAAATGGAGGGCGAACTCCAGCGATATGAGAGAGATGTTCTAGAACGTGAAGAATCAGCATTAAGAGATGAAATGAAATTGCGTTTGGTTCGTGAAGAAGAATCAATAAGATCTAGACTTGAATTAGAATCAACTCGTCGACTTGAGTCGCGACGGGAACAATTGCGCACTCAACTTAAAGAAGAAATGGACTCAGAATTTGAACGTCGTCAAGCTTTCCTTGAAGAACGGCTTGAAATTGAAGCCAGCCAGGAAATACAACGGCAAATTCGTGAAATAGAAGATGAGCTCAAATCAGAAATGTCTGGCCGATTGGATGAAGAAGAAAGTGCACAAGCAAGACGAATTGAAGATGCTCAACAAGCTCGTTTGGCTGAAAGAGAAATGCAACTTCGTGATGGGATTAGAAGACGCCTAGAACAGCAACTTCGTCAACGATTACGCGAGAGAGAGGCTAGGTTACGCGCAGAGTATGAGCGACGTGCCCATCGTTTAGAAGAAGAAATAGCCCAGGATTTGGCGTCAGAGTTAGAAACTAGATTGATTCAAGAAACTGAACGTTTGGAATCACAAATGCAGGAAGATTTGGAGATTGCAGTTGCTCGAAGAAGAGATGAATTACAAACTTCAATACTCAAGAATTTAGATGGTCAATACGGTGAGAGATTAGCTCTACGTAAGCAGAGGTTGAAGGAACGTTATGACGTGTCATACAGCCATTCAATTGATGAAATTGATCGTGCTCTAAATTTAGAATTGGAAAATATTGTTCGGGAAAAGATTGATTCTGAATTCCAACAGTATCAAATTGATCGCGAATCTGAAATCACTCAACATCTTAGTCAATTCCGTCATGATCGTGAAATAGAGTTACGTCAGCAACTTGATGAGCAATATTCTGAGAAGCAATCCTCTTGGGTTGAACAAATTGAATCGGAGTATTCAGCCCGTCAGCAGGCTGCTGAGAGACAAATAATGGCTGAAATAGATTCTCGAATTCGTAATGAACGAATAGCCCAAGAAACAAATTTAGATTTGATAAAGCAAGAAACAGCTCTTGACTTAGAAGTGAATATGGAGGCAGAACTTGCTGCATTCCGTGCCAAGAAGGAGCAGGAAGTTGCTGAGCAATTAGAGCGCCAAGTTGCAAAACGTGAAGAAATCATGCGCAACAAAGCACTCATTGAGGTTCGACGAAAAGAGTCAGAAATTAGAGCAGAGATTGAAGCACAACTTGCAATTAAACGTGCAGAAATACGAGATCGTCTGAACCAATTAGAATCTCGAGCGGAAGAATTCCGAACAGCAGCGGAAGAAAAATTACGGATAGAACTTGAAAAGGGTCTTATCACCGAAGAAGATTTGGAAGCAGAAGGCAAATTGAAGATGGCTGAAGAAGCAGCTGAACTTGAAGGTAAAGATGCGAGAATGGGTCGCCGTCAAGCATGGATGGATGCACTGCAAGGTGCCAAGGGACAAATGCCGGGTACCGCAGCAGGAACACCTTCTACTCTCGGCCAACCCTCAAGTGCATTAGGCAGTTTAGCAAGACCAGGTGGATTAGGGAGTCCTTCTTCAATTCAATCAGACGATGGTCCACGAACTTTAGCAGCTCCAGTCCGTACACCTATTGGGGACACAAGTAGTGGATTGGGCGCGGGTGCTTTAGGTAGCAGTAAACTAAGTGGATCAAACTTAGGAAAACGTCCTAGTGCCCTCGGTTCTCTGCAACCTGTTAGAAAACCAATCGAACCAATTTCACAAGAGGTTGGAGTAGAAATTCCCTCTAAAGAAGTTGAAGCATCTTTAGAATCTGAAGAGGAATTTGATGCAGAACCTGAAAATGAGAGTATAGATGAGTCATCAACAATTTCAATTCTTGAATCTATTGCTGATGAAGTGGATACAATTGAGACTTCAGAAGAAGAAACTCCAGAACCTGATATTAGTTTTGCTAGTGTTGTGAAGCAACGTGGCCCACCAGGGGGAGGACGCCTTGTTAGGGATGGAGCCCCTAAGAAACCTGTAGGAGGGCACCCTGTGCGAGGCCCACCTGGATTAGATGAAGTTGATGAGGAAGAAGAAGAAGGGAGTTTACAAATTCTTCAACCTGTAACTCGTCCAGTGTTGAAACCGGCGATTTCGGATACAAGAAAAGTATTGGAACCAATAGAAATCGAACATAGAATACTCTCCCCCAAGAATTCAGATGATACAAATGATGATAGTAATCAACCCGAAGTTACCGTTTTGAAACCTGTGGGTCGGACCGTTCTGAAACCAGTTGAATCCTCAAAAAGTGAAGAGGAAGAGTGATTTTCTTCCTAATCAGCCATGCGCTCGGTTGAAAGGGGGCACCATGCCTCGTGTATCTATGCGAGTACTCCCTAGCGCCACAGTATTTGCATTATTTCTTGTATCAACATTGACACCATTGGTTTCAACAGCGACAGCAGAAATAGAGGATCTTGGTCATGCAGGTGATATCGCTACATTCTCTGGATCGGGTTTGGGTTGGTGGGATTTAGGTGATGGAACAGTACTCTATGCCTCGATTGATGGAAATATAACAGTTTATTCAGTGAATGGAAATGAATACACTGAAACATGGTCTGTTGATGTAAATAAGACATTATATTCCGGTGCATTCAATCCTTCTACTAACCGCATTGCATTTGGTTCTGGAGAGGGGGCAACCATTGTTTCGATTGATTATGAAGACATATTGTACCATATTTCTATGAGTGGAGCAGTTGATGGTTTGGCATGGGATGTGGATGGCGATTTGTGGTTGATAAATCGAAATACAAATCGAGCCGAAGAGTGGACGGATAATACGCCTTCAGGTGTGACTACATCAGCACATAATTATGGGATTACAGATGTTATAACTTTGTCTGATGGAAGTATTTTGACATCTGCAAGAGACAAACGAATCTATGTGCATGACGCCAATGGTTCTTTGATTCAGACGTTGACAGACTCATCTTTTGAATTACTAAAGCTTGGATTAAGTGATGATGGAAACCATTTGTTTAGCCTCACATCAAATTGTCGTGTTGATGTTCATGACACTTCAACATGGATTCGTTTACATCACCTGAATTTGTGTTCTAACGGTCAAGGGAGACATGTTAGTCAATTGGGTGAACGTTTATTGATTGGAACATCAAATGGCCAAGTGTTTTCATTAGATATTACTGATTTTTCTCAGGAACAATCATTTTCAATATCTGGTGAAATTATTGGATTCAATTCAACAAGCGGAGAAGGTGTTTTGATATTGGTTGCATATAGCTCCTCTTCAGAGGTTCACCTTCTTGATGCGGACCGAGATAACGATGGTGTAGTTGATGGTTTAGATGTGTTTCCAGATGATAGTACACAAGATTCAGATTACGATGGTGACGGTTTCGGAGATAATCCAAATGGGAACAACTCTGATTGGGATATCGACGACCCCACACAATGGCTTGACACTGATGGTGATGGATATGGTGACAATTTGAGTGGCAATAATCCCGATGCATTCCCACTAAATCCGGGACAATGGCTTGACACTGATGGCGATGGATACGGTGACAACAAACAAAGTGCGGGGGGTGACCAGTTCCCTGAAGATTCAACTCAGTGGAATGATACCGATTATGATGGATATGGTGATAATCAGGAACCAGGAGCAACGAATTCTGATGATTGTCCCAATCAAGGTGGAACCTCTTGGCAAGATAGAGATGGTTGCCAGGACTCAGACGGAGATGGTTGGTCTGACCCAGGGCAGGGCGAAGAAGCACACCCGCTAGGAAATGCAGACGCATTCCCTTTGAATTCACCAGATCAATGGCGTGATACTGATGGCGATGGATATGGAGACAATTTGACAGGTTATAGAGGGGATGCTTGCCCATCGTTGGAAGGAACAAGTACGCGCGCCGTACTTTTCGATCCAGCATTAAATCGATATAACTGGATTTATCGATATGGATGTATCGATACTGATGGCGATGGTTATGATGACAACACAGAATCAGGACTAGATGCCGATTGTACAATGGTAGGAAATAGTTCTGAATGGATAGATCATGACAGAGATTGCATTGGTAGTAATAGTGACTATAATGACACTGATCCGAAGGTGCAGACTTTTGAAGATTATTGTTTTGAATACCCGACTTTATCAGAATGTCAATCCACTGAGGTTCCAAATATTGATTCTGGAAATGACTCTAGTGTAGAAAGTGAACAAGACACAATGGATTTAGTCAAGGATTTTGCTCTTTATGCAGGTATTATTGGGGGGGTCATGATTGCTGCTTTAGCTTTGATTGTTAGTACTACAAAGGCAGTTGGTACTGCCAGAGCGAAGCGCAAACCAGACGCTCAATACACTCATCAGGATGCCACACGTGAATTGGATGCGTGGGAAAGTGGCGAATCCTTCGAAACTCGCGGTGGTATTGATGACCAGAAGGGATGGGAAGATGAGCCATTGGAAAATACAGAAAAATTGGCGGATGAGGATTCATTAGATATGGATGAATTTTCTGACGCATCGTCAACACCTATAGTTGATAGTGATTTTGAACCGAAAAACCTAGATGTCGAGATAACAGAAGATGTGAAGGTGGAATCACTTCCAGATGAGCCTGTAGAAGCAGCACCTGAGCCCTCTTCTCCAGCGGAAGTTGGGTCAGCCCCAGCAGAGGCACCGCCATTGCCCGCAGGAGGCCTTCCTGAAGGGTGGACTGAGGATCAGTGGCGATGGTATGGTCATCAATGGCTTGAACGCCATGGTCAAAATTGAATTTTAGTGAAATACAACTGGAAGGTTACTGCGAAGTGTGGCATATTCTTCACCACTATATGCTGCCTCTGATTCTCTTAGTGCTGTTGCTAGAAGCCAAAGTAAATCATTCCATTCGCTACTAGATGCATGTAATTCGATTTCATTAGCAGCTGCCAAATCAAGCAAAATTCTAGAGTTACTTCCTCCATCCATTAACCCCCGAAACAATGTAGCAGCATCGACGCTGTAGGCTGGTGCCTGACCTTTCATTACTTAACCACCATAAGGAGATTGACCAAGTCTTTCAACGAGTGCCTCGATATCAGTTTGACCAACGTCTCGAAGTCTATTTCGAAGTTTATCAGCTTCAGCACGAAGTTGCATCATACGATATTCTTGCAGAACATGCTGCAGTAAATCGTCTACACTTCGATAATTGTTCATTGCACGCATTGAATTTAATTGCCTTCTTACTTCAAAAGAGACACTGATTGATGTCATGTCAGGGGAACCCATACTCTCTTCACCGTTTGTTAAATCTTGAACCAAGTATTCAGTCTAACGGTCAAATGAGTCATTTACGAGGCTAATTAGAGGGTAAATTCTTATCGCCGTTCAAGACATATCATTTCCCCAGTCGAATTTTATACGCGCTCAATCGACTTGGTTCATTAATTCCATATTTTTTACGAATAAAATTGACTCGTTGATGTAATTCCTTTGCCATTGCCCAATATTGTTGACTTCCCTTGTTTGATCTATTTGGTTTTTTTAGTAGTGTAATAGGTGCTCCCTCTGATGGTGCAGCAGCAATATCAATGTTTCTTGGAATGACAGTTTTGAAGACTTGACTGCTAAAATGTTTTCTTACTTCATCAACAACTGTATTACATAATTTTGATTTTTGATACATAGTTAATGCAATTCCAAATAGTTTCAAATTTGGATTTATCCTTTTTTGGATCATTTTAATTGAGTTCATTAGTTGACTCATTCCTTCAAGAGCATAATATTCTGTTTGGACTGGTATTAATACCCAATTGGCAGCTGCGAAGGCATTTATTGTCAATAAGCCCAAACTAGGGGCAGTATCAATTATGATGTAATCAAATTCATCTAATGCTGGGCTTAATCCTTCTTTCAGGCGAGTTTCTCTGCCTAAACGAGTTGCCAATTCAATCTCAGCAGCCGATAATTGAATGTTGCTAGGTAATAACCAGAGGTTCTCTATTTTCAGAGATGCGGGTATTTTTTTGTCGGGGTTTGACTGCTTCCATGATTGCTCCATCGCATCTGTGATAATTTCCGGACTGATCAAATAATCATCAATAATAGGTAGTTCTTCTCCGAGATCATTCATCAATAAATCGTATACAGTGCGATGTCTATCGCGATTGTTAATACCAAATGA
>Ga0208764_10000309_pt1 | contig 30682 bp, 32 predicted proteins | sample ETNtaG_18_FD_185762 | JGI IMG/M metagenome (GOLD analysis project Ga0208764, IMG submission 185762) | Marine microbial and viral communities from oxygen minimum zone, Eastern Pacific Ocean - ETNP201302SV91 (SPAdes) (version 2) | ecosystem: Environmental > Aquatic > Marine > Oceanic ... | reverse complement strand
CTTCGCTCAATTGCTGTAGTAAACATCATACTTCCTTTCTTTAAAATATAAGGCCGCAAAATTAAACTGACTAATCTAGTAGTACTAATAATTTTCACAATAAAACAAATAATATAATAAATAGCACTAACCATCATCCCACAAACAAAAAACCCCACGAATGTGGGGCTACTCTTCTTCTTCGATTGATTAATGAAGCCATATCATTATCCTTTCGTAGAGTTGTTTTTGTTATTTGAGGAAAGTTTTTTCCGTTCAGACCTCTTTAACATTTTTCTCTTAATCAAATCATTCTCCACTAATGAAAGGAAGTATTCATTGACAGATCTAAAGTCCTTTGATGCCTTGTAGACCAAATTCCATAACCTAACTGGTAAGCGTACAGAACGCAAACTTGAAGGCTCTGTAAATGGTCTTCCACCTTTATTTACTTTACTCATTAGCATAAGTTACTCCTATAGTAATTGTGTTACAACAACTAATCATCTAAACAACCTAACTGAGCAAGTATCTCAATACATTTAGTATCGCCTTGTGAGGCTTTGTACCATATACGCCAATGAACTCTTTCTTTCATCGTACTAGCGTGAGCGGGAGGGTCTCCCAAGAAATCGGGTACAGATTCATCTACTGACCACTTATCTAAGGCAGACTTTAGGTTAGCATATTTGGTAGGGCGTCCGCCTGGATTTCCACTCTGACCTTTCTTAAATGGCTTGAGATTATTTCGGGAGTTACTATGCTGACCTCTGCCTTTTTTAGTGGGGAAAGTAAGCGTTTGTTCAGCGTTTTCTTTTTCTTCTTTGTCTCTCTGTTCTGAGTGAGACTTTGCCCTTTTTACCACCTGTTTATCAACGTCTGACTTCTTACCATCTGTTAACTCTGTATCATCTTCGGGCGTTGTTAGTATTACAAGCCAACCATCTTCATACAAGTTATTACCGCCAGTATGAGATGACTCTGCTACTATTTGAATTATCTCAGTTTTAGAACCCATTGGATAACCACTTTTGCCAATAGATACATCGTGTTGTATTACTTCACATTGGTCTACTGCTACATTCATATCATCAAACTTTCCCATCTCAATCATATTATCTGTTAGGTACTCTGTGACTTTTTGATAGTCCATTACTTTATATTCCATTTGTCTTTCCTTTTCTATATACCTAGTGATTGTCCTAATGTCCTTGCCAGTTTGAACCGCTACGATTAGTGAACCTTACTCCAAGTTCATACTCGTATATCTGTGGGTAATCCATTAGATATTTAACCACCTATCTACATCATCTTTTTTGAATAGTTTTTTACCACTATCCTTAAATGGCTTTAGCGTTCCTTTTTGAATTGCACGTCTAACTGACATCTGATGTAGGGAGGAATATTCTGCTACATCCTTAATTGTCATTAGCTTGGATTTGCTTGTGGTTGTTTTTTTGATTAAAGATTCAATCTTATCTAATCGTTCAATCAATGGAATTAATATGTCATTCATTTTTTTTGACCTTTCACTACTTTAATTGCAAAGGCATAATTGCCTATGTACCTAAGTGCCAATTATTAGAGTGAACGGCTTTACCGACTAAGATTTACTATAACATTACTATAACATTAGATGTAATAGATGTTTAGCTATGTAATAACTTTTTTAGATAAAAGTGACATTACAGATTGACAAAAGACGGGGTCGTATTCTATATTAATGCGGTCGCCAATCAAGTTTAATTAATTGGTGGACGGAACTTTCTTAAGAGTGTAGAGAGTCTAACATTTTTGAGGAGGAAGGAAAGCGAAGTCCAACACATACCGAACCCAATAGGGTTCTTAGAAAGGACATTTAATGTCTAAAAGAAAATCGCTTTCTGTAGAAGTAAAGCAAACCAAAATAACCGAGGCTAATACTTCGGTGACACCATCTCCGCAATTCGATATAGTCGAGGCAAACTCAATACGTAAGGATGCTATTGATTTACTATACGACCCTACTACTCCAAAAGAGCATAAAGAATCATTTAAAAGAGGTATTAGGAGGATTGAGGAACGGATACTAGATAATTCGTTCAATCAATGGGTTAGTACTGGTAAGATGCCCGAAGAACTTGGTACTACTATTAGGTTCAGTTACGAAGAAAAACGACGAGCCAATAAACCACAATGTGATTTTAAGGTTGAGGAGCATCCCGACTTAGGCATTAAGATAGGTGCATTAGACATAACGTTCATAAAGTTTAGTGCCAATAAAACTTATCCAATCAGTATCAAGGCTCTAGGATGGACTCCAACTATGTTAGGTGTACTAAAGGATATTTCTGCTTTGGGATGCTATAAGGTACAACCTCATCAGAAAAACCAATCTGTAAGTAATGACGTGTCTGAACTCAATAAGCAAATATGTTATATGACGGGCTTAGAACACGATAAGGATAATCTCCCGATCTATTATGATAGAGCAACCAAAAGAAGATATAGTAGAGTTGCAATCACGTTGTATGACTCTGATGAAAAGTATCTTGATGCTCAAATCAAATCAGATAAAATGATAGGTAAAACATTCAGAAGTGAGTTAGATGATACTAGAGATGATGAGGCTCTACAAAACCATCTAGTTACCCACCCAGTTTAAGTGTGCGAACCTATAAAGGGTTTATTTAGGATTAACAACGGGTCACACAAAATACACTCATACATACACACATAAACAAAAAACCCCACTAATGTGAGGCTTGATAACTCTCCAAAGGAGGTATGATTCTCACACAAATTCTTCTATTTTAATTTAGCTGAAGGGCGACTGAGTATTAACTTATTGATTGGTGAAAACAGAAAAACTAATTCCAATATTCATAACTTTTTGTTGATGAATAAATACTTGATTTAAAGTAAATATTTAATACCGATATCCTTTTGATTCCTTGGCTTTTTTTGTAATTGATTTTTTTCCCGCTGTTCCAAATTTATATCTGACATTCATATAAAATGTTCTTCTGTCAGGTTTTATAAAGGAATTTAGTTTTCGGACATATTCTACCTGACCCGCTAACTCTATTTCCGATGTTTCACTTTTCCTTTCTTCATTGTTAAATACATCCAAGATCTTTAAGGATAGTTCTACTCTATCATCTAGCAAATTCTGCCGGAATGTAAGATTCATATTGGCAAGACCATTAGGATGTACAGTGCCTGTGGGAATCTGTTCAGGTGAAAAAAGACGATTATCCAGTTCAAGTTTTCCACCTTTCCTGAAGGTAAATACCTGGGTAACTCGGCATTGAAACCCCGACAGAGTGCCGCTTAAATCATTCTCATTCGCATGGTCTGTCCGAGTATTATAATAAAGGCCAGTCAAGGTAAAATCCCAAAATGATAAAGGTTTGAATTTTATTCTGCCATCCACCCCCACATTGGTCCCTGACCCAGCATTTTTCCAAGTAATGACACTGGTTGAATCAAGTAAATCTTCATCTTCCCGGACAATATTCTTGATTTGCTGCCCGAATAATGCCACTTCCCAACTCCAGACTGATTTAATCTGACTAAATTTCAACTCATAAGCATGAATAAATTCAGGCTCAAGGTTCGGGTTACCGATTTGAATAACTGATGGCTCAAATAGATTCTGCGGCAAGGGTTTTACAAAGTCAGCTGTGGGTCGATTCACCCGTGCAGAATATCCGGCCTGATAGGTGGTGTAAAGGTTGGGACGGTATCGAACCAAAAGTGAGGGATACCATTTGCTGTATTGAGTTAAATGATTTGTCCGATCTGGAATAAGCGCCGCATGAAATCCGGACAAATGATAGAGGACTGAATCCAGATTCGCATCGCTTTTTGTTTCAACATCTTCCATTCTTATACCGCCGATGAATACCATATCTTCCATGAACGTTGTGTATTCCATGTTCAGATATGCAGCCCTGATCCGCTCGTTGTAGGTGAATTCTGTAACATAATCATTTTGTCCACTTCCAGCACCAAGCCATATCGAACGCGGCTGGTTCTGTATTAGAAACCTATCTTTTACGCCTGTTTGCACTTTGAAACTGGGTGTAATATAATATTCAAAGTCAAAATTCAAGATTCGACGATCAAGATCAGTTCCCCCTTCTATTGAAAGATCCATTTTAACATCAACTTCTTTACCGGACTGACTTACTTCTCTGTTTTGTGATTCCAGAGTCATCTCTCCCGATAGTCTATATTTTTTTGCCGATCCCGAGTGAAAACCCATATCCAGAAGTCGCAGCTGGCCATTTTCTTGCTTATTGATATCAAAATTCTGATTGCCAAGACCTATGGATTCATCCTTTGTTCGTTGAAATGGTATAAGTTTTACTTCAGCATTTATAATTGTTTGCTTAGACAGGCTGTAACGACTGCCGCCACTCAAGAATGTAGTTTTGTTTCGAGTTGCAGTATTAACTGTTCTCAAAGTTTTATTAGAAATTTTTCCATCGATAGAAACCAAATCACTTTGGCGATAACCAGTCCCTGATTGGTGCAGGTCTTCTGTACTGATATTCCAAAAATGATTTATACGTCCCTTGCGAAAATTAAAATAGACCCCTGCATTGGATTTTTCAGTATTACCTAAATTAACATTCACATGGCCATTGAATTCAGAATCCCGGTTTTCTTTCAAAATTATATTGATCACTCCTACCATACCATCTGCATCCTGTTTCGCTGATGGGCTAGTAATAACCTCTACCTTGTCTACCATGGAAGCCGGAACTGGTACAGACATAATATTTGTCCTACGCTCACCCCCCAGAATCCCGGCTCGCTTGCCATTAAGCAAGATGGCCACTTCTGGTGAACCTCGCAATGACACAAGGCCGTTGGCAGCCACATCCACCGATGGAATGCCTTTCATAACATCACAGCAGGTACCGCCGGTGGCGGAATATATCTGGTCAGCATTATACACTGTTTTAGACACATCAGACATAGCCGCAGGTGCTACGGCTGATATATCTACTACATCCATTCCTAGGACCACTGGCTCAAGGATAAATTCTCCTATATACTTCTTTGCCATCTCTTCTTTATCCACTATAAAGGTTTTGCTTCGAATGTGCCGGTAGCCAATAAAATCAATTTCAAGAAAGTATTTTCCTGGTAAGACATTCGAAATATGGAACTCCCCATTTTCTGTGGTGATGCCTCCTGTAAAAACGGTATCGGCATCAGCATCCAGCACGGCTACTGATACATACTGGATCGGGTCGCCTGAACGGCTGTCTTTTACAATACCTTCAAGCACCACCTGGGAAAATAGTCTGGTAATCATAAACACCGCCAGGAAGATGCAGTGCTTTGATCTTACATACCTGCCATATTTTGTAAAATTTTTCATCTATCTTCAGGAAGTTTGCAGCACCCGGGGAGGTTATTATATGCTTCCTCATCAGCAGGTGCATCCCCGGCTTGGTATCCCAATTTTCCGATGGTTTGCTTTAAATCGCCCAACGTAATTCTGGTTTTATCATACTTGACCAGTACTTTTTCTTCGTTCAGGTTTACGTATGTGGTCTGAACGCCCTCCAACTCCTTCAGTCCTTCTGTAATGGTCTGCTGACATGCGCTGCATTGGACCGTTGGAAGGTCTATTTTTTCGGTATAAATGTTCGGATTGCTGCTCCCTAAAAATGTTTCAGGAATACCGCATCCTGCTATTGAAAATAATAAAAATACATATAAAATTTGGTTCATGGTTGAACTCCTATAATTCAAATAAAATGATTGTTTCTATCCCGGCTGGTGAGCCTGCGCGCGCCTCACATAGGTAAGGGAAAAAATTCGGATATAGGATGTTCTAAATCAGGAGGGGAAAATTAAATTCGGGTGGTGGTTTTAAAGATAATTGGGTACTTATAGCATTAAAAACATGTGAAAATACTGTACCAGTTAAGGTGCTTACCGTAATAAGTTCATTTATAGATAATTTATTTTCATATTCTAGTCTTTCGGTAGAAACAGAAATGATTGGAAGGAGAAGAAATATATTACAATTTCCACTCATTGTTGGACATTCTTCTTCGGTCGTCTCAGTTAAACAGCAACTAACAATTTTATCCTGGCAGCAAACCATTTTGCAGTCAAAATGAAAAAAGGAAGTCGAGAACTGCACGGAGAATAATAACAAAATTAATATGGAAATACTTTTCTTCATTGACTAATAAGAATGCGGCCGAGAGACCACAAATAAGGGGATCTGGTAACTAAAAGAACCAGAGGCCACCACGGCCGCATTCTTGATACTCTCGCTTATTTTATGATTGTACATAGATAAAGCTCACTATCTTTGATAGTGTAGGTTGTACCTAGACAATGCAGCAGCACTCTTTTTTACAACACTCACAATCGCAACCACATGAGCAGGGTTTCCCCTTCTCACATCCTTCACAATCGCAATTTCCCCCACAGCATTGACAGCCATTGTCACAACAATTATTGTGTTTACTCATATTCTTACCCTCCTAAGTTCTCTGTTCATAAAATAATGGTAACTAATGTCATCTTCGTTTAGATGGACATCAATAACCTTATTTACGTAGTCTATATAGGCACGTCTAAGATACTTTTTCATTTTAACCTGTTTCATTTTTACCCCAAAAATCATTTAATAAATCGATATGAATTTATACACATAAACAATTGAATCAAAGATAATAAGATGTTATTATCCTTTTTTCTTGATACATATAATTTTTTATTAATATATTAGGATGTTATTATCTTATTAAAATAATGAATACTATATTAAAACTGTTCACAGATCATCCCAACTCCGTCGGAGAATCGTACTTGCAGCATGGATTAGTAGCTTTCTCCTATTCAATAAAATTATTCTTTGCGAGTATTGTTTGCTTTGTTCACGCTCTTCTACCCTTTTTGTTCAAGACAACTGCCAGAAGTATATCGAGAGGTGTTGTGGACAATGTCGATCGCAGGGTAAAAAACGTAGATCCAACATCAGGACTAAGGTATAACATTGATTATCGTTCAGCCGGGCATAACAAAGGCTCTCTGGATTGAAAATGAAAAGTAATTATCATTACTCCTACCAAGATGAAAAAAGGGAGGCCATACTGCATGAAGAGGCTCTTTTGATCATGAAACGAAATCCTGGCAACCAACACATTTGGAACAGGATTATTAAAAGACTAATTAAGTGTCTCTGAATTGAATAATGGTAAACAATACTATAGATCATAAAACAATGCTGAATACTCTTTGGACAATAATCTGTGTAACAATAGGAAAGGAAAAAAATGCGTAGATATAAAGACCAAATTTTTAACCCCTTTTTTTGGCTCATGATTCTTTTGTTAGCAGCGCTTGTGTTTGGTTCTTAGGAGCTGTAGCCAGGATTAATTGGTTAAGTAAAAAAGATTTAGGAGTAATAAACGAATGATATCTATATCTAGATATTTTATAAAAACATCTATACTGTGCTTCAGCCTAGGAATGTCTTGCGGTATCTGGCAATACGGACACCATGCATTCGGCTGGGAGACACCATACACCATCACACTGGCACACTCTCATGTTATACTCATTGGCGGAATGATAAACATGATTATAGGAGTTGCCGTCTGGCTTTTTCCTAGATCCAAAAAAGGATACAAGTATTACGACCCTAACATTATTTGGGCAACCTATCTAATCCTGACCGCGTCGACCATCACCAGATTCTGCGCTGAACTATTGGCGGGAATCACTATGAATCAAAGCTGGCTAGTAATCGGATTTTGGACCTCCACCATACAGCTGATCACGTTGGCAGTTATATTCTCCCAGCTATGGGACCGGGTTCGGTCCAAAGGTAGCTATATCCGTGAGGCAGCGGGAGAAACATTTTAACTCTAATAACGAACACATGGAGAAAACAGGTATGTATACTGCATTAAATGAACACATTAAACGGGTGAGACAGATACTTTCCAAAGACCTCAACGAAAGGGATACCATAGATCAGGTGATTGTTTCAACAGCCACACTCTTGAAAAGACCGATCTCATTAGGTAGGGATCACCTAAAGACACCCGCACAGGGATATGGTAGGAATTTACTGAATCAAGACCCTTTGTTTGGATTTGTGGTTGTGGCAATGGTTTGGCCGCCTAAAGTAGGGACCCCAATTCATGATCATGGTACATGGGGCGTGGTCGGAGTCGCTGATGGGATGTTAAATGTAACAAATTATATTCGAGAAGATGATGGATTCCGATCTGGACACGCTTCCCTCACCGAGCTAGGCACCATCTCAGCAAGAGCAGGAGACACAACTCACGTACTTCCTCCAGACGGGGACATCCACAAGGTTTGGAATTCAACGACTGAAAAGACAATAAGCATCCACACTTACGGCAAGGCAATGGATCATTACAATGTATTTGACGTCGAAGCAAACAGTGTTAAACAGTTTGAGCTCCATTACACCAATTAATGAATCACTCGATAAATATAAAAACAAAAAAACAATTTAAGGAAACAACTATGATTGAAAAATTACCAGAAGGCCACATCATTAAAACCATGGTACAGGAGCACGAACAAATATTAGGCGTGCTCGATGATCTAACACAGGTTTCTAATAAGCTATCAGATACCGATCCGGTTCAGGGTGAGAAACTGATGTCGAAGTGTAACCAACTGGCGGTAAAACTAATTATGGCAGAGCCGCACCACAAGAGAGAGGAAGATGTCTTATTCATAGAAATGGAAAAACATGGAATAATAGGACCGACACAGGTTATGCGTAGTGAGCATGATGAAATGAGAAAATTAAAACATCAATTGAAAGAGAAAACAGCAAGCAATGATACTACCTGGAATCTAAAAGTTTCTGACATAACATGGTTGATTGACCAATTATGCAACACTCTTAGATCCCATATTGAAAAAGAAAACACTATCCTATACCCTCTCGCATTAAGAGCTATTACGGATGATCTTACGTGGAAAGAAATGAAACTCAAATGTGACCAGATCGGATACTGTTGTTTTTGTCCGCACGAAAAAGAAAAAACAGAAACTCAGGAATTAATAAATAATCCAGAGATGATATGAAAACACTTTATAATAAAATTAAATCGAAACATATTCTTTACTCAGGGATCTGGTTTCAGGATCTGCCTAAAGATGTTTCATTGGATGGCTACCGAATTGATAATGTGATCAGCTACACTGATCTGATTATTAGTATCTATTTTGGTATCGTGGTTGCACTACTGGCCTATTTCATCTACCAGTACCGCGCATCAAAAGGCCACAAGGCCACCTATGACCACGGAGACAAAAGAAAAAACGTATTGGTAACTGGCGGACTCGGGCTCCTTGTTTTTTTTTCTGTAGATGCTGTGATCGAGACCATGGCTTTTAAAGATCTTCGGGAGGCTTTTTGGAACTTCCCAAAAGGGGAAAATGTTGTCCGAATAGAGGTAATGCCTCAACAATATGCATGGAACTTTTGCTATCCAGGCCCAGACAATGAATTTGGAACAGATGACGATATTATTCCGACTCAGAACCAGATGCATGTTCCCGTCAATACTCCGATCGTTATCCAGCTAGCATCCTGGGACGTTATCCACTCTTTCTACCTTCCCAACTTCCGGGTAAAACAAGATGCCGTCCCGGGGATGATTACACCACTCTGGTTTCAGGCAAAAGAGACTGGTGTCTATGATATCGCCTGCGCCGAGTTGTGTGGGAATGGTCACTATAGAATGAAAGGATATCTAACAGTAGAGACCAAAGAAGACTACCAGAGTTGGTTAAACGAAAATTCGGTCCAAGAAACAGAGAGCGATGAGTGGGACGACTGGGATGATGATGATGATGACTCAGGTGTTCCAGAAAACTGGAGCTGGGTATGGGAGGCATTAAAATAATGAGCTCAAATAATCAGACTTCATTTATTACAAAATATATCTTTTCAACAGACCACAAAGTTATTGCCAAGCAGTTTATGGTCATGGGAACATTCTTTCTATTCTTTGGAGGGGCCATGGCAATGCTAATTCGTTGGCAGCTGGCTTATCCAGAACAAAAAGTTCCGTGGTGGCTGCTTGGATTTATTTTTGAAAATGATGGCGGGATTATTACACCGGACATATACAACCAGTTGTTTACCATGCACGGAACAATAATGATTTTCTGGGCGATAACCCCTTTACTAATTGGCACCTTTGGTAACTTTTTAATACCTCTACAGATTGGGACTCATGACATGGCTTTTCCCAAGTTGAATATGCTCTCATTCTGGACAATGTTCCTAGCGAGCCTGGTGTTATTATCATCATACATACTTCCAAATGGTGCTGCCTCTGGGGGGTGGACTTCTTATCCTCCTCTGAGTTCCCCCTCCGGAGGGATACCCGGACTCGGACAAACAATTTGGACTCTGGCGTTGATTTTGATGGGCGTTTCTACCATGATGGGCGCGATCAATTACATCTCAACCGTTGTCAGACTCCGAGCACGCGGCATGGACTACTTTAAGATGCCTCTTTCCATATGGGGATTGTTTCTGGCATCAATCCTGAATTCGGTGTTTGTTCCTGTAATTGCCGCTGGTCTGATACTCCTGCTGCTTGACCAGACCATTGGGACCGAGTTCTTTTTAGCCGGAAGACTAGCCTCCGGTGACCCTGGTGATCCGCTCCTTTTTCAGCATGTATTCTGGATTTTTGGGCACCCAGAGGTATATATTCTTATCCTACCTGTCTGGGGGATTGTCTCTGATCTTCTATCTGTTTTTTCCAGAAAGCCTGCCTATGGCTACAAGGTTACGGCCATCGCCATGTCTACCGTAGTAGCATTGTCAAGCCTGGTATGGGGCCACCATATGTACACAACTGGGATGAGCCCATTGCTCGGAAAAAGTTTTATGTTTTTAACGCTCCTGATTAGCATCCCCTCATCCATGTTTTTCCTTAATTGGCTGGGGACACTTTGGAGAGGGTCATTACACTTCGACACGCCAATGCTTTTTTCAATCGGCGTTATATGGGTATTTGGAATCGGAGGATTGACAGGCTTGTATAACGCTACAGTGACAGCGGATATCTATCTCCATGATACAATGTTTGTGGTTGGGCATTTTCATTACACGCTGGCCGCATCAGTTATGTTAGGCAGTTTTGCAGCTATATACTACTGGTTCCCATGCATGTTTGGAATAAAACTAGATTCAATGCTAGGAAAGATTCATTTTTGGGGCTCATTTATTTCTCTTAATTATGTTTTCTTTAATATGATGGCAGTGGGCTATGCTGGCCAACATCGACGTATTTACAACCCTTCAGAATACTCATTCTTAAAACATTTATCTGGTATAAACGAGTGGATCACAATTTTTTCATTTATACTAGGCGCGTTTCAGGCACTTTTCCTGATTAATATTATATGGTCACTGTTTAAAAATGAGAAATCAGAGAAAAACCCGTGGCATGCAACAACCCTGGAATGGACCGTAGAATATCCTATTCCTCATGGAAACTTTATTCATGAGCCTATTGTCTTTAACGGTCCCCACGAATACAGCAGGCCAGATATCTTAGATCGAGACTGGCTGGGACAGGATGAGAAGGAGGATGATTTTAAGCATGGATAAGATTACTATAGATCAAAATGACCAGATTGTGAGAACTGGAATTATACTGGCTATGGCCTCTGTTATAATGCTGTTTGGTACTCTCCTTTCTAGCTTTTTTGTATTGAAAATCAGGCTCGTGGAAAAACTAGTCTTACCAGGGAATACTTTTTCAATAGGATTAACTAACTCTGTAATACTCGTTTGCACAAGCATCTCCTACATGTTTGCAGAAAAAATGTACGAAAAAAGAAAATACAGCGCATATGAAATATGGCTCCTGATTACTATAATTAGTGGATACGGATTTATTTTGGGACAACTACTGCTATGGTCAGAGCTAACAACCGCTGGGATTCCGCTAACACGCGGGCAGCTCTCTGACATGTTTTATGTTATCTCAGGAGTTCACGGACTACACATACTATGTGGTCAGGGTCTGCTCTTGTGGGTACAATTATCTAAAAACAATAATGGAAGACGAATACACAATGTAGGATTATTTTGGCATTTTTTAACCATACTTTGGATCATAATGTTTACCACAGTATTAGTCTAAACCTGAGAGAATGACAATGAACCACACAATCAGTATTAAAAGAGACCCATTTGGAATAGCTAGTACCGGAAAACTCGCGATGTGGTTGTTTCTGGCTATGGACGCAATCACTTTTGGCGTTATAATAGCCGGGGGGATCTATCTGCGACTCCGTACTGACCAGTGGCCAGAGGCTGGTCAGGTTTTAAATATACCGCTTACCTCGCTCAATACTTTTCTTCTTATTATGACCAGTTTTACCATGGTTATGGGACTGAATGAACTTAAAAAGGATAACCAACGTGGGTTTAAAACATTTATCCTTCTGACCATTATCGGTGGTATTTTTTTCCTGGTTATTCAGGGATATGAATACTATCACTTTGTCATTGGAAGCACCGAACTAGGCAAAGCGTTAACCAGTTATGGTTTCTCTGGCATCTCTTTACTTTGGACGACCGGGACCTTTGGGTCCACGTTCTATGCGACCACCTCATTTCACGGGCTGCATGTACTCGCTGGAGTAGTATACCTTTCTGTAATCCTTTATCAGGCGCGCACAGGTGTTTACACAGCAAAAAATTATGATCGGGTTGAGATAGCCGGACTATTCTGGCACTTTGTAGACCTGGTATGGATCCTTGTGTTCACAATTATTTATCTGGTATAAGGAAATAACATGGTTATTGATCAAAAACTAATATATATAAAAACAACCGTGGCGCTGGCGATACTAACACTGATTGAGATTGGTGTATCCTACTGGGACTTACCACGCTTTAATCAGATCGGACTGCTACTAACACTCGCTATTATGAAAATGACATTTGTCGCCTACGTGTTTATGCATCTCTATTATGAAACTAGAACGCTAAGAAGAATTCTGTTTATACCCATTCCCCTGCTGGTATATTTTTTAATGGGCCTGGCCTATGATGCTACATTTGATTGGACTCTCTGATGAAGAGTTTATGTTCCATAATCTTAGGCAGCATCCTAACTATTTACCAAAAAAAATTCCCCTACTCCCCTACAACTAAAGACCAGCCGTAAGGAGTCTAATGTTTACTATCAACATGCAAGATGGTTGTAGGGGAGAAATCTTAAACGAGGTGATTGTAAAATGCACATAAAGTATTATTGTATTTTTTTTATTCTATTATGTAGTAATGTATCTAGAGCATGCACAGCCTGTGCCGTTCAAAACCAATCATCCTCTTTGAACATGTCTCTGATTCCTTTAGCCATTTTGGTATGCATACCGTTCATGGTCTTTAGTTTTAGTATAATCCAACTACTAAGAAATAATGGCAAAAGTATATCTCTAAAAAAAAGAAGAGAATAGAGTCTTGTTTTCTTCTAGATTCGATTTTAAGATTCAGCGTATGCTCTACAGTAAATCAGCTGAATACGGCATCCAGGCTATGGTCTATTTATCAGAAACTTCCTCTGATAGACCTGTCAATATATCAAAAATAGCCGAATCTTATAATATTCCATATCAGTTTCTAGCTAAAATAGTTCAAGTCCTAGTTAAACACCGACTAATCATTGCCAAGCGAGGAAGAAACGGCGGCATCACCCTGGGACGGGAATCAAAAAATATCTACCTAGATGAGATTGTATATGCAATTGATGGACCGCCTCCAGAAAAAGATCAGTGTGCAATCGGTCTAGACCTTTGTAGTGACGAAACTCCTTGTCCCCTCCATCACCAATGGAAACCAATAAAGCAATCTATTAAACATATGCTCTCCTCTGAGAACTTAGAGGAGTTGGCACACAGGGTTGTTGAAAAACGTAAGTTGATGAATAAATAATATTAGCTTATTTCACCAAAAAATATATACACTAGCTCAACTTTTACTCAATCCTAGCTTTTGAGCTATTAATACTTTCATTATCTCGTTCGTCCCTCCATATATCATTTGTAGCCTTGAGTCAGTAAGCCATCTGCTAATTGGATACTCTCTCATATAACCGTATCCACCCCATAACTGTAGACAGCGACTGGCGACAGTAAAATTCATCTCAGAGCACCAATACTTCGCCATAGATACCTCCTTCACCACATCATCCCCATTCATATAAGATTCAAGAATCCTATCTATTAGAGCATATCCTAACTCAACCTGTGTCGCACACTCTGCCAATTCAAACTTTGTGTTTTGCAGTGCTGAAACTGGTTTTTTCCAAATTTTTCTTTCCTTTACATATTCTATGGTCTTATCTACTGCACCATGAGCAGAAGCCACACTACCAACTGCTATAGCTAACCTTTCTATCTGTAAGTTTGCCATCATATAGTCCCAACCTTTTCCAACCTCTCCAATGACATTTTCTACTGGTACCTTGACGTTATCAAAAAATAACTCTGATGTGTCTTGAGCATGAAAACCGATCTTGTTTAAATTTTTTCCTCGGTTAAAACCTTCTCTGTCTGCTTCTACCATAATCATCGACATACCTTTTCTTGGATCTGGACTTAATAACCCTGTTTGCTTGGTCCTGACTGCAATCAGAAACAGGTCTGCTATTTGCCCATTACTGATAAAAGTTTTAGAACCATTGATAATATAATTTTTATCTTTCTTAACACCTGTTGTGCTGATACCGGCCAAAAAAGATCCTGCGTCTGGTTCAGTCATTGCTAGTGCTGTAATGGCATCACCTGATATCATACCCGGGTACCACCTCTGCTTTTGCTGTTCTGTGCCGTATCTATTTAAATAGGGAAATACTAAATCATTTTGAACGGCGACTAAAAAACCAGCGCAGCCTTTGTAAGCTATTTCCTCATTGACTATCGTTTGAAATAGAATATCTAAACCTAGACCACCATATTTTTCTTCTGCCATAGGACAAAGACCGCCTAATTCACCCAGATTTTTCCATAACTCTCTTGGAACTTGTTTGTTTTTTTCCCACTGTTCATAGTTTGGTTCTATCTCTTTTTTAACAAAATCTCTTATCGTTTTTCTGAATAATTCGTGTTCTTCGTTAAATATAGTGCGCTTCATTATTTCTATTTCCTTTCATTGAAATGGTAATAATTAAATTCAAATTTTTAGCTGCTTTCTATTGATCCTTTTCATTATAAGGTTCAATATGAATCAATACGTTTTGAATACTCGGTATATGAAATTTTAAGACATCTTTCAGTTTATGTGATAATCTATGCCCATTCTTTACACTAATTTTTCCATCTACAATAGCATGTAGATCAACATAGAATTGATGACCTGATTTACGGATATAACATTTTTCAGTTCCTATAATCCCATCAACATTTAATGAGATTTCTCTTATTTTATGGATTAAATCATTGTGTAAACTTTCGTCCATTAACTCACCCAAAGCAGGTCGAAAAATCAAATAGCTATTATATAAGATAATCCCTGATGAAAAAAGAGCTGCCCAGTCATCAGCTGTTTCAAATCCTTTACCAAAAATTATTGCTATGGATATTCCAATAAACGCGGAAAACGAGGTTAAAGCATCGCTCCTATGGTGCCACGCGTCTGCCTTAATCACAGAACTATTAATTTTCTTATTCTTCCTGATTATTATTTGGTATGAGAGCTCTTTCCATATAATAATACCTCCAAGAATAAATAATGTCCAGGTCTCCGGCATTTCCTGGGAGGACTGTATATTATAAACACTTTCGTAGGATATAATTGTTGCTGAAACAACAAGAAAAGCTACTATCAAGAATGTGAGTAATGGTTCAATTCTTCCGTGTCCATATGGATGATTTTTATCCGCTGGCTTGATAGAATATTTCATGCCAAAATAAACCATTAATGATGAAAATACATCTGACGTAGACTCTATTGAATCAGCAATCAACGCATGAGAGTTTCCAAAATACCCTGATAGAGCTTTTATAATCGCTAAAATTATATTCCCAAAAAAACTATAGTATGTAGCACTCAGTATTGCTTTTTCTTTTTTCATAATATTCATTTCAGGTCGATTATTGATCACAAATCAACTATAAAATTATTATCATAAATTTACATAAATTATAAATAGGATATTAATATCTTATTATATTAGTTTTCATTAGTTATTCATCACCTATCAGGAGTTTATGTGAAAAAAAAATCGAATTTCTCTGGCCCTTTTTTGATGTTATTTATTAGCGTCTTTCTTATCCTGGAAGCGTTTACATTAAAAAAGGATGTTCAATCTGGAGAAGTTTTATACAAACAATATTGCGCTTCCTGCCATGGGGACAATGGAGACGGTTCCGGAGATTTAGCGTATTTGGTGTATCCAAAACCAAGAGATTTTACTAGCGGGAAATATAAAATAAAATCATCATCCCCTGGGCTCCCGCCTACTGATGATGATATTATCAAAACCATTAAGCACGGAATGCCCGGTACCGCCATGCCGGCATTCAATTTCTTAAATGATGATAAAATAATGAAAATTACCGATATGATAAAAAAATTCAGTTCATTGAATAATCAAGGTGTAAAACCACTGCCTATCCCAAATATGCTACCAGCAACAAATGAAATCATTGAATTGGGGAAGATTATTTATAATGAAGTTGGTTGTAATATGTGTCACGGTAGCACTGGGAAAGGAGATGGCCCCTCAGCTCAAAAGTTGGTTGATTCTAAAGGTTACCCAATAGTTCCAAAGGACTTTACAACCGGTATATATATTGGTGGAAACACTAGGCGAGACCTTTTCCTCCGGTTTGCGACCGGTATAGACGGTACCCCGATGCCCTCTTATGGCAACCTGGCCGATGTATTAGGAAAGCCAAAAGAGGATGAAAATAAACTCACATGGGCTCTCGTACACTTTGTAAAAAGCTTAGAAGTTGATAAACATGATAAACACAACAAACCAATTGAAAATAATAAGATAATTGGCGTTAAAACAAAAAATGGTATTGATCCGGAAGAATTTGTTTATGGCTCTGCAAGCTTATGGGATAAAGCTGATATTAATTCCATTCCTGTTTCTAGGTTATGGCAGAGCGAGAGTGGTAACTATCAGACAGTAAATGTTAGCGCATTATATAACTCAAAATATATCGCGATTAAAATGGAATGGGAAGATTACACAAAAGATGCGGGTTTATATCGGGTGCAAGATTTCCAAGATGCTGTTGCCGTGCAATTTTCAATTGATGGAACCAAAGGGTTTCACGGGATGGGCTCAAAAGATCACCCAACAGATATCTGGCTCTGGAAAGCAGAATGGCAACTACGGACAAATAAAAAAACAGAGTCTGATATCTCACTAGCGTACGCCAATCGTATCAGCGACTCTGAAATAGAAACTTATCCACGACTAATGAATGATGTTGCATACCTATCAGGACGGGATGCCGGCAATATTAACTCTACAGCAACTAAAACATCACCAATTGAGAATGTAATGTCTAAAGGGCCTCAGACAGTAACGTCCTTTCCAGATGGTGAACAAAAAGTAATCGGGAACGGAACCTGGAGCGAGGGGAAATGGCAGGTTGTTTTTGTTCGAAAGTTAAAATCTAAGTCCGAACAAAAAGTGAAATTCAAAAAACACAAACCTGTACCAATAGCATTCGCTATTTGGGATGGAAGTAACGATGACAGAAATGGACAAAAATTAGTTTCTACATGGTATGAGATTGAGCTAAAGAATTAGGAGATTTATTTTGAAAAAAGATCAACAAAAAACAAATAGCACCCTTCAAAAAAATAAACATACAGAACACAGTTATAGCCGTCGTGAATTTTTAAAGGTCGGAACACTAGGACTAGGTGGCTTTAGTCTTCTTTGGTCTATGCCTGGTAGCTCTTTCTTTTTAAATAAGATTCCTGAGATTGATAACCCCCTGACCCACTACCCAAACCGAGGGTGGGAGAAAAGCTATCGCAATCAATATAAGTTTGATGATAGTTTCACTTTTATATGTTCCCCGAACTGTACCCATGAATGTCGAATGCGGGGTTTTAAACGCAATGGGGTGATGATCAGAACTGAGCAAAATTATGATTCCCACAAAATAAAAGATCTATATGGTAATCAGGCTACACACGCCTGGAATCCTCGCGGATGTTCAAATGGCTTTACATTTCATAGAAGGATTTATGGTAGCTATCGATTAAAATACCCTCTAGTAAGAAAAGGATGGAAAAAGTGGGCAGATGATGGTTTCCCTTATCTAACTCCTCAAAAAAGAGAAAAATATAAATTTAATTCCCGAGGCCATGATACCCTTGTCAAAATACCTTGGGAAGAGGTAGAAGAATATATTGCTCGTGGACTAATCAATATTTCGAAAACATACAGCGGGGACATAGGAAAAAAACGATTACTGGAACAAGGATATCCCGAAGAGATGCTCACCCATTGGAAAGGTGCGGGCACAAGAACTATCAAAATACGCGGAGGCATGGGACTTTTAGGTGTCATCGGAAAGTATGGCGCATACAGGTTTAGCAATACTCTAGCACTGGTCGATCACCATGTCAGAGGCGTGGATCGTAAAGAAGCCAAAGCCGGTCGAAATTGGTCAAACTATACCTGGCACGGAGATCAAGCCCCTGGATTTCCTTTCGTCCACGGCCTGCAAGCGTCTGACGTGGACATGAATGAAATAAGGTTCAGTAAGCTAATGGTCTCTATCGGAAAAAATCTAGTAGAAAATAAACGAGCTGATAATCATTTTGCTGCAGAGGTTATGGAACGTGGCGGAAAACTTGTCAATATTTCTCCAGAATATGGGGCCTCTTCATCAAAGGCAGATTATTGGCTTACCATCCGTCCAAACACAGACACGGCCCTGCTTTTAGGGGTATCTAAAATTATTATGGACAATGATTGGCACGATAAAAAATTTTTAAAAGAGTTTTCAGACTTTCCGCTGCTAATTCGTAAAGATAATCTTAAACGATTAAAGCCAGAAGATTTCATCCAAGACTATAGCAACCAGCTTCCTAAAGATGGACCAAGCTATAAAATCCACGGGTTAAAAAAGGAACAATATGACAAAATTGGAGACTTCACAGTTTTTGATAAAACAACCAACTCAGTTAAACCTCTCACTAGGGAAGATGTGGGAACGTTATTAAAAAAGAAAAAACTTGATCCTGCTCTAGAATGGGACGGCACTATCAAAGGAAAGAAAGGAAAGAATATAGAAGTATGCACCCTTTTTTGGGCCTATAAACATATTCATCTTAAAGACTATGACTTAGATACAGTAGCCCAAATAACACACTCTAATAAAAAATTAATTAAGAAACTAGCCAAAGACCTTGCCACGATAAAGCCAGCAGCAATTCATATTGGAGAAGGATTAAATCACTGGTTCCATGCAGTGGAAAATAATCGCGCGTGTTATCTACCAATAATTCTCACTGGAAATATTGGTAAGCGCGGTGCTGGATGTCAGACATGGGCCGGAAATTATAAGGCAGGTCTTTTTCAGGGTGACAAACAGGTTGGACCTGGGTTTAAGGGATGGGTTGCTGAGGATCCATTCGAACCAAACCTAAGCCCGAAGGCGAAAGCTAAACAACTAAAAATTAAGGGATATGCTCGTGGAGAAGAACCGTCATACTGGAACGTCGGTGACTTTCCTTTACTGGTAGAAACACCGAAGCATGGTAAAAAGTCTTTTACTGGTGAGACACATATGCCCACACCAACAAAAGCGATCTGGCATAATAACGTAAACCTATTAAACAATGCTAAGTATCACTATGAAATGATAAAAAATACCAACCCGGGTATTGAAATGATCATCAGCCAAGATATTGAAATGACGGCCACCTGTGAATACGCTGACATTGTGTTACCAGCTAATAGCTGGGCCGAGCAGCAGACATATGAATTAACCGCGTCTTGTTCTAATCCATTCTTGCAAATTTGGAATGGTGGTTTAAAACCAGTATTTGACTCAAAAGATGATGCGCTTATATGGGCGAGTGTTGCAAAAAAATTAGGTTCTATTCTAGACGACAGGCGATTTGAAGATTACTGGAAATTTGTTTTAGAAGGAAAAACTGATGTCTATATCGATCGTTTATTGGATGGTAGCAACACTACACACGGCTATACCACAAAAGATATTATGGATGGGAAGTACGGCGAGCCAGGCTCTGCGCTCATGCTATTTCGAACTTATCCCAGAATCCCGTTCTACGAACAAATCAAAGAAAGCTTGCCCTTTTACACTCCCACCGGAAGGCTACAGGCTTATAATGATGAGCCAGAGGTAATCGAGTATGGAGAAAACTTCATCGTTCATAGAGAAGGTCCAGAGGCTACACCCTATTTACCCAATGTTATTGTTTCAAATAATCCGCTCATCAAACCTGAAGATTATGGAATATCGTTGGAGGCCACATCAGCAGAAGAGCGTCAGGTACGAAATGTAAAAATGCCATGGAGGAAAGTAAAAAAGACCAAAAACTTTTTATGGGAAGATGGATTTTCTTTTTATTGTTTAACACCAAAATCTCGCCACACAACGCATTCAAGCTGGGCGGTGACTGACTGGCATTTCATCTGGAGCAATCCATTTGGCGACCCCTACCGTTTAGATAAACGACAACCTGGCGTTGGTGAACACGTGATGAACATGAATGCTGATGCAGCAAAAGATCTTGGAATCGAAGATGGTGACTATGTTTATGTGGATGCAGACCCACAAAACCGACCTTATCGTAATTTTGATAAAACTGATCCCTTTTATAAGGTCGCAAGATTGAAAGTACGTTGTAAGTATAATCCTTCTTACCCATACCATGTTATTATGATAAAACATGGTGCCTGGATGGCAACAGAAAAGTCTGTTCAAGCTCATGAGTCACGGAAAGATGGGCGTGCACAGTCTAGGGATACTGGATATCAGGCAAGCTATCGATACGGCTCCCATCAATCTGTCACCTATGGCTGGCAGATGCCAATGCAGCAGCTTGACAGTCTATTTCACAAAAATAAAGCTAAAATGGGATTCCTATTTGGGTATGAGGCTGATAACCATGCTATAAATACTGTCCCAAAAGAAACACTTGTAAAAATTTCTTTCGCTGAAAAGGGCGGCCTAAAAGGCAGGGGAAAGTTAGACATTGTTAAGACAGGATTTACCCCTGCAAATGAGAATGAATTAATGAACGACTATTTGACTGGAGGTCTAACCTCAGTTGGAGGAGATGAGTGGGACGAATGGTAAAAGACTTTGACAAAGAAGATCCATTTGAAATGAATGCAATTGAAATCCCGGGTGGCGACATAAGCCTCCAAGCTCAGATCATGGCAGAAGAATTTCGGGATATGGGTATAGCGATAGAGGAATTGAAGAAAATGTTCGCCGATCCATTTTATGGAGGTCTGCACATGGCCTATATCCAATTGGGAGAAAAAAACGTCAATAAAATTATCGGCCAAGCGTATAAAAAAGTATTGGTGAGAAATGGCTAATTATATTCTTATTCATGGCGCATGGCACACTGGCGATCTACTTGAAGATACGGCTTCATCTATTAGGTCATCAGGTCACAATGTTTTTCTTCCCACTGTTGCTGGAAATAGGCCAGGCGACTCCAAGTCTGTAGGACTTGAAGAAGCGATTCAGTCTATTGTTGACTACATCACTGAAAAAAATATTTCAGACATTATTTTAATGGGTCACAGCTACGGGGGAATGATTATTACCGGTGTTGCCGATAATATTCCAGACAGTATTCATCGATTGATTTATTGGAACGCGTTTGTACCCAACAACGGGGAAAGTCTAAATAGTATGGTACCCCAAATGTATATAGATCTATTTACAAAATTGAAAAAACCGGATGGCTCGGTTGAACTTCCGTTTTCAATCTGGAGAGAGGCTTTCATCAATGATGCTGATGCTGAGCTCGCTAAAGTAGCCTATGACAAGCTTAACCCACACCCATACAACACATTCAAAGACCCTATTTCAATAAGCAAAAATCCTTCTGAAATAGAAATTCCAAAATCTTACATAAACTGCACTGAAGATACGGCAATGCCTCAAAGCTTTCCTTGGCACCCTCGTTTATCGGAAAAATTAGGACTTTTCAGACTTGTCCAGACTACAGGAAGTCATGAATTGTGTTTCACTAACCCCTCTTTGCTTGGACAAAAAATTCTCGATGCAGGAAAGGATTAATAAAAATGAAAAAAGTATATAACTGGCAACTAAAACGAAGTATGGATTATCCGTATGAAGGCAAATATCCAGAAAAACAATTTGCCGCAGTTTTCAACATCAACCGTTGTATTGCCTGCCAAACATGTACCATGGCATGCAAAAGTACGTGGACCTTTTCCAAAGGCCAGGAACTAATGTGGTGGAATAATGTGGAAACCAAACCCTATGGCGGATATCCTCAGAACTGGGATATAAAAATATTAAACCTGCTGAAAAACGCACATGACCGGCAGGAAAAGAGTATGACCTGGAACAATGAAGATACATACGATGGAATGACTATTTTTGAAGCAGCAGAAAAAGAAAAAACGAATAATGGTCAATCTCGAGTCTTGGGATATTTACCAGAGGATAAGGAATGGACAAAACCAAATATCGGTGAAGATGTCTCCCCTCCGAATGCGACTAAAAAGGATAAAATGGGGTATATTACAGACCCAATTCAGCTTCCTGAGCACAAGAGCTTTTTTTTCTACCTACAACGAATATGTAATCACTGCAGCTATCCTGCTTGCTTGGCCGCCTGTCCACGAAAAGCAATTTATAAAAGAGATGATGATGGCGTAGTACTCATTGATCAGGAACGATGCCGTGGATATCGAAAGTGCGTAGAGGCATGTCCTTATAAAAAGGCAATGTATAATGGTCAAACAAAAATCTCAGAAAAGTGTATTGCCTGTTATCCTCGTTTAGAGGGACAAGATAACCATATTACTCCTGATGGTGTCCCAATTGAAACAAGGTGTATGTCGTCATGCGTAGGAAAAATTCGTTTACAGGGGTTAGTAAAAATGAACAGCGATGGTTTATGGACATCAGATGAGGAAAATCCTCTGTACTGGATGATTCAAAAAGAAAAAGTTGCTCTACCTTTGTATCCCCAATTCGGAACTGAGCCAAATATTTTCTATATCCCTCCTAGATGGGCACCAAGGGCCTACTTGACCCAAATGTTTGGACCTGGAGTAGAGAAGGCTATTGACAGATATGCGGCACCTTCAAGAGAATTAATGGCAATTCTCCAATTATTTAGAGCTCAGCGTGAGGTAATATTCAAATACGAAATAAAAAAGGGACCAAAAGTCTTTGAAAAAGAGGTCACCCTTTCGGACGGCACAAAAAAAAGTTTAAACATATATAATGACACAGTGATAGGCTATAATGAAAACGGAAAAGAATGTGTTAGAACAACAGTTGAGGAGCCAATGTATGAGCGACCAAAATTCCATTTTAACTCGATCTGATATAATGATTAAAAAAGATTCAGATGAATTGATCGCACCTAGGTCTACCCTTTACGGGTCAATCTCAGCACTTTTTTCAGATCCAGAAAGTGAAAAATTTTCTATGCTAATATCGACCGCTTTGCAGGGCAGTGCACTAGATGCATGCTTTCAGTTAGAAGAAAAACTTGATCTAAAAAAAACAAACCTGTCTGGCTCATTTCAAAAACTAATGGCAAGACTGGATAGTTCCAATCTTGCAATAATTAGTAATGAGTTTGTAGATGTGTTTGGCCATACTCTCTCAAAACAAATTGCTCCATACGCACTAGAACATCTAAAAAATAAAGATTTATTTTTTCAGACTCAGAAGCTAGCAGACCTAAACGGATTTTATAAGGCATTCGGCCTAGAAGTTGAATCAATCGAACGAGCTGATCATATTTCAACACAGTCTGAATTTCTTTCTTTCTTACTATTAAAACACTGCCTAGCAAAGCAAAATAGTTTAAGTGAAGAAAAAGAAATATGTAAAAAAGCATTTTCAGATTTTCAACGTGATCATTTTTTTGAGTGGGTTGAGATGTTCGCTAAGAATTTGACTACCCATGTTGATAGCGATTTTTATCTATTGACAGGAAACTTCTTAAGTGAATTCCTAAAATTAGAGAAACCATATATAAATACATCAATCAAAAACTAAAAGATTGTATGGATACAAATAACATAAATGCCTATATATTAACCGGCGGGTCAAGTATCCGCTTTGGATCAGATAAAGCTTCATATAGTATAAATGGCACCTCTTTCTTAGAGCAGATACACAATAACCTGCAAACAGACTTTAAGACGATATATTCCGTCGGGAAAAAACCTTACTCTGATAAAGTTAATTTTATTCAAGATTTTTCTTATTCACAGGCATCTATGGTAGGTGTCATTTCAGCATTAAGACATTCTACCTCTGACTGGAGTTTCATCATAAGTGTAGATATGCCACTGATAACATCAGAAGTAGTGAACTCGTTAATAAGAAATAATAACTATGACAATAATAGCCTAATTATTCCGATCGTAAACAAGAAACTTTACCCTCTTTTTGGACTCTATCATCAGGATTGTCTTGTTCATTTTGAAAATGCTTTTTCAATAAAAAATTATATGTTAACAGATGTGTTTAAATCTTTAAACCACTCAGTTATAGATCTATCTCATTATTCTGAAGAATTAACGAATGTAAACACTCGTGAACATCTTAACATAGTAAAGAGAAGTTTGTCATAATCAAGGAGGTGTAATGAGCATAGGTCACTGGGAAATTATACTCGCTATTCTGGTAATTATTATATTTTTTGGAGGAAAAAGAATTCCCGAATTAGCCCGTGGGATAGGAAAAGGTATGGTGGAATTTAAAAAAACAAGAAATAAAATTACAGACGAAATGAATTCGGTTGTAGAAGATGTGGACAAAATAAATAATGGAAATTAGAAAGCAATAGCAAAAAACTCTTTTAGCCTGACAAACCTAAGTCCATTATTAAATGGATATGGTTTTAGGCCGATACGTCTCTAAATGAAAGATTAGAGTTTGCTCCCGATTTTCACAAAGTTGTGAAATGAATTGGAATAAGAATGGAAAAATTAACCCATAAAATAAATTATTCAAGTCGCGATAAAAATATCGCGAAATCTCCAATTACTGATAATTACTCAAGGACTTTTAGGTACCTCCGTATTGCTGTTAACGAACGATGCAACTTCCGTTGCATCTACTGCATGCCAGAAAAAGGAACGTCATTTAATAGTCAGAATAAACTTTTAACCTGTAATGAAATATTCAAACTTATCGAAATAATGGCAGACCTAAATGTAGAAAAAATTCGATTTACTGGAGGAGAACCATTACTCCGAAAGAGTATCCCAAAAATAATTGGATTTGCATCAAGAATACCCTCGATAAGTTCCATCAATTTGACTACAAATGGGTTTCTATTATCTAATTATATAGAGAGTCTCCAGAAAGCAGGATTAACTGGAATAAATATTAGTCTGGATACACTAAATCCTAAAAAATTTGAAAAAATCACACGAAAAAATGGCCTAGGTATGGTCTTGAATGGAATTGAATCAGCAATTAAATCGGAAATTCCAAATATTAAGTTGAATGTGGTTACTATGCGTGGTTTTAATGATAATGAATTAGTTGATTTTGTTGAGTTAACTAAAAATAATGATATCACGATACGTTTTATTGAACTGATGCCATTCGACTCACACCAGATTTGGAAAACTGGAAAATTTTATTCTGCTGAACAGATTTTGACAGATTTAAAAAACAATGTGACTGAATTGTTTAAAGTAAAAGGCTCCAAAACTGAGAAATTTATTTTTCGAAAAAATGGTTACAAAGGGAAGATAGCCATAATCCCAGCTTTTACAAGGAATATATGTGGTGACTGTAACCGCATACGCATTACTGCAGATGGAAAACTATTAAACTGTCTATACAGCAAGAATGAAACAAATCTTCGCGATGCTATCCGGCGAGGATTAAAAGATTATACAATAAAAAATATGATCCGTGGAACAATGAAAAAAAAATATATCAATGGCTGGGTAGCCCAGAATCAGGGAATAGAAAGCAGAGAATCAATGACACAAATAGGAGGATGACATGAATGATTTTTCTCATCTAGATGAAAGTGGTAACGTACAAATGGTCAATATCACAGATAAATCAAAAACTGTTCGTATTGCAAAAGCAGATGGAATTATTTTCATAAGCCCTGATACTATCAGTTCTATCAAAGGTGACAAGCTCCCGAAAGGAAACGTTTTGACGACTGCGAAAATTTCTGGAATTCAAGCAGCCAAAAGAACATCTGACCTTATCCCGTTGTGCCACCAGTTAAACCTGACATTTGTTGATATCCAATTCAAGCTGGAAACAAAACGTATTATTATAGAATCAACAATAATAACAATGGAAGCAACTGGTGTGGAAATGGAAGCTCTCACAGCAGTTTCAGTTGCTGCTTTGACTATCTTTGATATGTGTAAAGCAATAGATAAAACCATGTCTATTGGTAAAATTAAAATATTAGAAAAAGTTGGCGGAAAATCTGATCATGTTACTGAATATCGTCCAAAGGTTGGTATTATCACAATCAGCGATAGCGTGTCAACGAATAAATCAATAGATAAATCAGGACCCATATTGATAAATGGGTTTACTGAATCAGGTTGCACAGTTGAGTTTAAGAAAGTGCTTCCGGATGGTTCGGATAAATTGATGTCTACTGTCTTAGAATGGATTAAAAAAGGAGCAGAATTAATAATTACCACTGGTGGCACCGGTGTCAGTCCGAGAGATTTGACTGTCCAAACTATCGAAAAAATGTTTGATTCAAAATTGCCTGGGGTAGAACAGGCACTTCATTCCTACGGGTACAAAAAAGAACGAACAGCTATACTATCACGTTTAACTGCAGGTGTTATTCAAAATACTATTGTGATCAGTTTACCCGGAAGTACGAGTGCTGTAAAAGATGCACTAAACACACTTATTCCTACAATTTTCCACTCTTTTCATATAATGAAAGGAGAAAAACATTAGTGGAATATTTACTTCCTATATTATTCTTTTTTGTTGCTCTTATTTACTCAAGTATTGGACTAGGTGGAGGTACATCCTATATAGCTCTCATGACAATTTTTGGAATCAGTTACCACACTATTCCTTCAACGTCTCTTGTTTTGAATCTGGTTGTAACTTTTATTGGGATGATAAGTTTCTGGTATAACGGTCACGGTAGACTTGATTTGGTTATACCCCTATTGATTATTTCAATCCCGATGGCATACTTAGGTGGGCTACTCACACTTCCTGAGAATATATTCCGAGTCATTCTTCTGATTACACTCATTATAGTCGCTGTCAGAATATATCTTTTCCAACAACTGCAATTTCGATTCAAAATCAGTGGTAATCAGAAATACATTGTTATTATTGTAATTGGCAGTCTATTGGGTTTCATAGCAGGAACCGTTGGAATTGGTGGGGGAATTTATCTTGTCCCACTGCTCATTATTTTTGGACTCGCTTCGGAAAAAGAATCTGCAGCGGCGGGTTCTACCTTCATCTGGTTTAATTCTTTGGCAGGGATAACTGCTAGACAACAATCAGGGATAATTGATACGGATTTTATTTTACCTTTGATTGGATCTGTCGCTGTTGGAGGAGTTACAGGATCATATTTAGGTGCATCACAATATAATGAAAAAACAATACAAAATATCATGGGATTTGTTATTGTGATTGCGGTTATGGTTTTATTAAAGGACATACTGTGATAACTGTTCAAAAAGCAAAATCAATCATTGATCAATATTTGAATCAATTAGATTCTGAGGTTGTCCTTATTAATGAATCCAGTGGTCGTATAATCAACCATAATCTGGAAGCAACTTTTCCATTTCCAAGATTTGATAATTCAGCCATGGATGGATTTGCAGTTCGATCTATTGATACAGTCGGAGCCTCACAGGAACATCCGGCTTCCTTAAAAGTTATTGGTATAAGTTCTGCTGGAGTACCTAGTGATTTGACATTAAATCCAGGCGAGTGCATTCAGTGCATGACAGGTGCATCTATCCCCAACGGCGCTGACGCGGTAGTAATGGTAGAACACACCAGTGGCTTTACAGATAATGATACTGTCCACGTATTTGAGGAAACTCATTCTGGGAAACATATAAGAAAAATGGGTGAGGAAATACAAAAAGGTGACTCTTTGATAGTCAAAGGAACTCGTATCACCCCAAGTGAAATAGGCGTATTAGCATCCTTTGGCCACAGAAAATTTTCAGTTGTCAAAAAACCTCGAATTGCTATCTTTGGAACTGGTGATGAACTAATTGAACCAGGTGAAATTTTAGATGATGGACAAGTCTATAACTCTAACCTATATATTTTCGCTGATCTAGTAAAAAATTTAGGTGGTCATGTCACTATGAAAAATGTGGTAAAAGATAGTAAAGAATCATTGAACTCTTTTTTATCCAAAGCACTTAAAACAAGCGATGTAATCATTTCTTCTGGTGGGGTTTCAATGGGCCGATTCGATTATGTAAGAGATGTATATATAGGACTGGGGGTAAAAGAACATTTTTGGAAAGTGGCCCAGAAACCAGGAAAACCACTCTTCTTTGGTACTAAAAAGGGCACCTTAATCTTTGGGCTTCCAGGTAATCCCATATCAGCATATATTGGATTTATGAAGTGGGTGTGGCCAGCCCTAGAATCCATAATGGGTATTCCTAAATCTAAACCAATAACCGGTCTTTTGACGGAGCCTTTTCCAAGAGAAAATTGTAAATATAGATACTTATTTGGTCAGGCATGGTTTGAGAATGAAAAATTATTATGCAAACCAACTGGAAAAATAGGCTCTCATATGCTTTCTTCATCTTTATCAGCAAATTGCATACTTGGATCTGAACAAGGAGAAAATCCGTTACAACCTGGTGATAAGATCAATATTAATGTTTTGCCATGGAAGCATATTAAATGATTATCACCCCGGAAAAATTAAATCAATGGTTGGATATGGGTAAATCATTTACCGCTGTGGATATTCGTCCAAATGAAATGATAAAAGAACTCCCATTATCTAAATTAAATCCGGTAATCGCAGATATAAATTCCATTCCGATTATCAATAATGATTATGTGTTGATATGCCAATTTGGTATTGTAACTGAAGGAGTCATTTATGAAAAAGAATTAAAAAATGCATACAGCCTTTTGGGCGGAGCCCAAGCGTGGGACGAGTTTCAATTGGAAAAAGAAGATTATAGTAGATGGTCACGTCAGACTGTTCTTAGTGAGATTGGATTAGAAGGACAAAAAAAACTTATAAAAGCAAAAGTAGTTATAGTTGGCATGGGAGGCTTGGGATGCCCTGCTGCTCAATCACTTATGGCTGCTGGTGTAGGTCACCTAAAGATTGTGGATGGAGATAAGGTAGAACTCTCCAACCTTCATCGCCAACCATTGTATAGTTCTGAAGATGTAGGTAGAATGAAAGTTGAGGTCGCTAAAGATAAACTAGAAAGGTTAAACAGGGATGCGGTTGTCGAAGTATCAGATTTATATTTAAATGAAGAAAATGGATTTGGTATTATTAATCAGGCAGATATCGTGATAGATGCCACGGATAATATACCTACCCGCGTCTTAATAGATCGGTTTTCAAAAGAGTCCGGTACCCCTATGGTCTATGGTGGACTATTTCTCTATGAAGGTCAAATCGGAGTTTTTAATGTAAATGGTGGTAAAGGTTACACCGATTTATTTCCTGTCTCTAGACCAAATAAAGACAATTGCTCAAGCACTGGTATGTTGGGGATGCTTCCTGGTATCATTGGCAATATGCAGGCCCTTGAAACGATAAAATTAATTGTAGGTATAAAACCAAATCTCGCAGGTAAATTGCTAATGTATGATGGCATGAACCACTCAACCCAAACGATCATGTTATGATAAAAATAACGATAAAATGTTTTTCTCAGGTGAAATACGCTTTAGGAGAAAAAGAATTAGTATTGGAAATAGATTCTGGAGCAACTACACAAGATGTAGAAAAACTAATACGAAAAAAGGCAATTAATAATTTAGATAACGTAAGTCTAAGTGTGGCCGTTAATAAAAAATATATATCAAAAGTAATAGTTTTAAATGATGGTGATGAGGTTGCATTCATCCCGCCAGTTCAAGGTGGCTAAATGGTAAAGATTGAAATAATAAACGGGCCAATAGATTTTTTCCGACTTAATGATAGTCGTACTAAAGACGGCGCAGAGATTATATTTAATGGTCGTGTGAGAGCCACAGAACATGATAAAATCATTACCGCAATCGAGTATGAGCAATATGAGGATATGGCCTATTCAGAATTAAAAAAGGTCGCAGAAAGGACTGTAAAAAGATTTGTTATTCATGATCTATTTTGTAAGCATCGTATAGGTAAAGTAAGGGTGGGCCAGTCTAGTCTTCATGTTGTAATTAGATCAAAGCATCGCAAAGAAGGTTTTATGGCCATGAATTATTTTATATCCGA
>Ga0208764_10000306_pt1 | contig 30770 bp, 28 predicted proteins | sample ETNtaG_18_FD_185762 | JGI IMG/M metagenome (GOLD analysis project Ga0208764, IMG submission 185762) | Marine microbial and viral communities from oxygen minimum zone, Eastern Pacific Ocean - ETNP201302SV91 (SPAdes) (version 2) | ecosystem: Environmental > Aquatic > Marine > Oceanic ... | reverse complement strand
GCTTCTTCTTTAGCTTCTTCAGCAGGAGCTTCTTCTTTAGCTACATTTTTTTTCTTTTTTGAGTCTCCAAGAAAACCTTCGAATTTTTTATTAAATTTACCAACTCGTCCATCACGATCAACAAGTTTATGACCGCCGCCTATCCAAGCAGGATGCGAAGAAGGATCAATATCCAATTTCAGAGTATCGCCTTCTTTTCCCCAAGTTGAACGAGTTTCGAAAGTGGTTCCATCTGTCATTTCTACAGTAATTTTATGATAATCTGGATGTATATCTTTTTTCATTTTTTTTCCTAAGAGAGGCATATATATTGTAACTCTATTTATCTTGCAAGTAGATATTTTTTATCTTTTTTAGCAAATTATCATGAATAATTTCATTTCCTGCTATAACATTTCCATTATATAGATCTTTTTCACTTCCATCTAATCCAGTTATAGTTCCTCCAGCCTCTCTAACTATTATAATTCCCGCAGCTATATCCCATATTGATAATCCTTTTTCCCAATATCCATCATATCTTCCTGATGCAACCCACGCCAAATCTAAGGCCGCAGAACCTGATCTCCTTATTCCAGCAACTTCAGTCATTATTTCTTTAATTTCAGAAATAAATTCTGATTGATCACCTCTCCCTATATGAGGGATACCGGTAACTATTATTGATTCAGATAATTTATTTCTTTTCGCAATTCTTATTCTTCTGTCATTAAGAAATGCACCTTGACCTCTTTCAGCAAAAAAAAGCTCATCAGTAATTGGAGAATATATAATTCCAGCTTCAAGTCTTTTATTAACTTCTGCTGCAATAGAAATAGCAAAATTAGGATTGCCATGTAAGAAATTTGTTGTGCCATCAATAGGATCAATAATAAACCTGCTATCAGTACTTTCAGATATAATGTTATCCTCTTCTTCAGTAATAAAAGACCAATCAGGTTTAGCCTTAAGAAGCTCATCAGTGATTATTCTTTGAGTTCTTATGTCAGCAGAGGTAACAAAATCTGCCGGTCCCTTAGTGCTGATTTGAAGATTTTCTAACTCATTAAAATCCCTTCTTAATCTTACTGAAGCTTTTCTAGCTGCATTAATCATTACATTTAAAAGGGCGGAAGGCATTAATCAGATCTTTTTACATAAGATAAATCATTAGTATTGATAACTACTTTTTCACCTACTTGAATAAAAGGAGGAACCATAACTCTTAAACCATTTTCTAATTCTGCTGGCTTATTAGAGGATGCAGCAGTCTGACCTTTTACAGTAGGTTCTGTATCTATGATTTCAAGAGTAATATTTTCAGGAAAAATGATATTTATTGGTTCTTCTTCATAGCTTTCAATTTCTAGTTCAATACCCTCTTGAAGAAATGACTTTTTATCCTCTAAAAGGCTTAATGAGATCTGAATTTGTTCGTAATTCTCTTGATCCATAAAATGTGCAGAATTATCATCAAGATAAAGAAATTGGTATTTTTTGCTATCTAGTCTAAGTCTTTCAATAGTTTCAGATGAACGGAATCGTTCATTTAATTTCGTACCATCAGTAGCTTTTTTAAGCTCTACCTGAGCAAAAGCACCACCTTTACCCGGTTTAACATGTGATATTTTTACAGCAATCCAAATAGAATCTTTATGTTTTATCACATTTCCAGGTCTGATTTCATTCCCGTTGATTTTCATATTTTTCCTAGCTTTCTAATTCCTCTTCCCACTTTCCTAATGTAGCTAAAGAGTTCATTTTAGCTCTGTGTTCAAAAGCATTAGACGCTAATTCTTCGTTATTTTCTTCGCCTGACCATGCCTTTAAAGCTGAAGCCTGCAAAGCTCTACCATATGAGAAGCTTAAATTCCAAGGAAAACCACCTATCTTATTCATTTGATCTAAATTTTCTGTAGCTTCTATCTCTGATTGCCCGCCAGAAAGAAAAACTATACCGGGGACTTCATCAGGAACAGTATCTTTAAAACATTCAATAGTTTTTTCAGCAATTGATATTTTTGAAGATTTTTCTGTTTGTAATGATCCATCGATAATCATATTAGGTTTAAGACATATTCCTTTTAAATTAACTCCGTGATCACTTAATTCTTTAAAAACTACTTCAAGCGTTTTTTTAGTAACATCATAACATTTTCCAATTGTGTGATTTCCATCCATTAATACCTCTGGTTCAACAATTGGAACAATTTCGTTTTCTTGGCAAAGCGCCGCATATCTTGCTAATGTATGTGCATTTGCATTTATGCATAAATCGCTCGGAATTGATGAATCAATAGTTATAACAGCTCTCCATTTAGCAAATTTTGCACCAATGGAATAATATTCTTTTAGTCTTTCTCTTAATCCATCTAATCCTTCAGTAATTTTTTCATTAGTATTTAAAGCTAAATCTTTGGCACCTGCATCAACTTTAATACCTGGTAGAGAACCTGAATCAGAGATAACATTTACTAGTGGAGTACCGTCTTTACTTTCCTGTCTTAGTGTCTCATCAAAAAGAATAACCCCAGAAATATAATTTTCCATGGCATTCTTTGTGCGAAATAATAATTCTCGATAATTTCTTCTATTTTCTTCATTTGATTCTACATTAATTGTATCAAATCTTTTCTTAATGGTTCCTGAGCTTTCATCTGCAGCTAAAATACCTTTTCCCGGTATAACCATTTGTTTTGCAATATCTTCTATACTCATTTTCTCCTCACTTATTTTTTTAGCACTTCTATTCCAGGTAGTTTTTGTCCAGCTATCATTTCCAGAAATGCTCCACCGGCAGTTGAGATAAATGTAAAATCATTTATATAATTAGACTGACTAATTGCTGCGACAGTATCTCCTCCACCAGCTACCGATGTAATTTTACCATTTTTTGTAAGTTTTGATATAATTTTTGCTACAGATGCAGTGCCTGTATTAAAAGGACTTTGTTCAAATAAACCTAGGGGGCCGCACCATAAAACTTCCTTAGTTTTAGAGATTTCTTTTTCAATTATTTTTATTGTATTGGTCCCAATATCTAAAATTAAACCATCATTAGGGATATTTTCAATATTACATTCTGAATATTTTCCATCTTTTTTTAAACTGTAAGCTACCAATGCATCAGATGGTAAGATTATTTTACAATTATATTTTGAAGCATTTTTCATAATCTTCTTAGCTATATTTAACATACTCTTTTCACATAATGATTTTCCTATTTCTTTTCCTTTAGCTAAAAGAAATGTATTTGCCATACCGCCACCAATAACTAATACATTTACTTTCTTTATAAGATTATTAATTAGAGAAATCTTAGTTGATATTTTTGAACCACCAATAATAGCTAATTTCTTTTTATTATCTGAATCTAGCAAATTATCTATTGCTATAATTTCTTTTTCTAGAGATCTTCCAGCAAAAGACGGTAAGAATTCTGTTAAACCAGTAACGCTTGCATGACTTCTATGTGCGACAGAAAAAGCATCATTTACATAATAGTCAGAAAAATTTGCTATATTTTTTGAAAAATATTTATAGTTTTTTTCTTCACCTTTATGAAATCTCGTATTTTCCATTAATAAAATACTTCCATTTGGAGCTTTGCTGATTATTTTTTTTGTCTTATCACTTGAACAATCATTTAAAAATAAAATTTTTGAATTTAAAATCTTTTCTAATTCAGGGATTATTGGTTTTAAGCTCATTTTTCTAACTACCTTTCCCTTTGGTCTTCCAAAATGAGAAAGTATAGAAATTTTGCAACCAGTTCTTTGCAACTCTTTAATTGTAGGTTTTAAGCTCATTATTCTTGTTTTATCAAGAATTTTACCTTCGCTTATTGGCAAGTTAAGATCGGCTCTAATTTGAATAATTTTTCCTCTTAAATCATTCTTTAAAAGGTCATCAAGATTTCTAAACTGAATCATGTTTACTTTATAAGTTTTCCAATAACTGCAGCTGTATCACTCATACGATTTGCAAATCCCCATTCATTATCATACCAACTTAATACTCTACCTAATCTACCCTTTACAACCTGAGTTTGGGTTAGATCAAATATTGAACTTAAAGAATTATGGTTATAATCAATTGACACTAAAGGTTTATTTTCTACTCCAAGAACGCCTTTTAAATCGTTTTTTGAAGCTTTTATCATTGCATTATTTATAGCATCCGCATCAATTCGCTTTTTGGAATTAAAAACTAAATCAATCATGGAGACATTTGGTGTAGGCACTCTAACAGCGGTTCCATCAAGTTTCCCTAATAGTTCTGGCAAAACTAAACCTACTGCTTTTGCCGCCCCAGTTGATGCAGGAATAATAGATACTGATGAGGCCCTTGCTCTTCTTTCATCTGAATGAAGTGTATCTAAGATACTCTGATCACCAGTAAAAGCGTGAACAGTTGTCATGTAACCTTGATTAATTCCGCAAAGTTTATTTAAGACTTTTGCTACTGGAGCAAGGCAATTAGTAGTGCAGGAAGCATTAGATATTATCTTATGACTTTTTCTTATTTTTTTATGATTAACCCCATAAACAACAGTTATATCTGCACCTGAAGCAGGAGCACTTATAAGAACTCTTTTTGCGCCAGCTTTTAGGTGCATCTGAGCTTTTTCTTTTGAGGTAAATATTCCAGTGCATTCCATTACAATATCAATTCCCAAATCTCCCCAAGGAAGATCTTCAGGATTTCTTTCAGAAAATATTTTGATAGATTTTTTTCCTATGTTTATTGATGATTTTTTTGCTGTAACCCTTTTTGATAAAGTCCCATGAACAGAATCATATTGAAGTAAATGGGCATTAAATTCAGAAGATCCAAGGTCATTAATTGCGACAACATCAATATCTTTTCTATTAGATTCAATTATAGCCCTAAGAGCTAATCTGCCAATTCTTCCAAAACCATTAATTGCAACTTTTACAGCCATTATATCACCTTTATATTTATAATTTACTTTTTATCTTATTAACTATGCTCTCTTTATCAATCCCAAAATGTTGATAAAGTTCATTTGCAGGGGCGCTAGCTCCAAAGCCATCCATACCAATAAATAATCCATTTTCTCCAAGATACTTATCCCATCCAAGACCGGTAGATGCTTCAATTCCTACTCTTAAACCTTCTTTGCCAAGAGTTGTTTCTTTATAGTTTTTATCTTGCTTATCAAATAATTCGAAAGAAGGCATAGATACTACCCTTGTTATTATTCCTTCTTTTTCTAACTCATCCTTCACTTCAGTAGCTATTGATACCTCGCTTCCAGTAGAGATTAAATTAACATCAATTTTATCTGACGATGATCCAATTAATTCATAACCACCAAGCTCACTTTTATTCTTTTCCTCAAAATTATTCCTTAAATGTGGACAACCTTGTCTACTTAAAGCAATTATACTTGGCCCACTACTATTAAGGGCCGATAGCCAACATTCTGCAGTTTCTGTTGTATCTGCGGGTCTAAAGACATTTAAATTTGGAATAGCTCTTAAACTAGGTATATGTTCTACAGGTTGATGAGTAGGGCCATCTTCCCCCAATCCAATAGAGTCATGTGTCATAACATGTATAACCCTTATATTCATTAAAGCGGCTAATCTAATTGCGGGCCTACAATAATCAGAGAATACTAAAAAAGTTCCTGAGTAAGGTATAATACCTTTATGTAATGCCATACCATTCATAGCAGCAGCCATTCCATGTTCTCTTATTCCATAATGAATAAACCTTCCAGAAAAGTTATCTCCTGATATTACTTCTAATTCTTTAGTTTTGGTGTTATTTGATCCTGTAAGATCAGCCGAACCGCCTATAGTATTTTCTATAACAGTATTTATAGTTTCTAGAACCTCTTGAGAAGATTTTCTTGTTGCCCAATTCGGTTTTTCCTCAGAATAAGTTTTTTTAATTTTGTTAATTTCTAATTCTAATTCATCTGAAATTTCTTCTTTTAGATAATTTAAAAAACTATCTTTTTTACCTTGATCGTTTGATAATCTATCTTCCCATTCTTTTCTTGTTGAAGAATTTTTTAATCCAACCAATCTCCAGGCATCTTTAATATCTGAAGGTACTTCAAAATCTTCATAATTCCACCCGAATGATTTTTTCATTTCAGATATATCATCTTTTCCTAGTGGCGCCCCATGAGAGGAAGATTTTCCTTCTTTTGAAGGTGATCCAAATCCTATTTTTGTCTTACATGCTATCAAAGATGGGCGATCATTTTTTAAGGAATCATTTATTGCGTTTTCTATATCTAAATGATTATGTCCATCGATTCTCTTTATATCCCAACCTGAAGCTTCGAATCTTTTTAACTGGTCTGTAGAGTCGCATAAATCCAAAGCCCCATCTATTGATATGTTATTGTCGTCAAAAAGGACAATTAACTTAGAAAGCCTTAAATGACCGGCCAAACTTATGGCTTCTTGACTAATGCCCTCCATAAGATCCCCGTCAGAAGCAATTACATATGTATTATGATCAACGATTTCATCACCAAATCTATCATTTAAAATTCTTTCAGCAATCGCCATACCAACGGCAGTAGATATACCTTGTCCTAAGGGGCCGGTGGTTGTTTCAACTCCTAATGTATGCCCGTACTCTGGATGTCCAGGCGTAGCAGAACCAAGCTGTCTAAAATTCTTTATTTGATCAATTGTCATATCTGAAAATCCTACCAAATGATTAACAGCATATAAAAGCATTGATCCATGCCCTGCAGATAAAATTACCCTATCTCTATCTGGCCAATCAGGTTTTAGAGGGTCTATTTTTAAAAATTTAGAATACAAAACAGTTGTAAAATCAGCTGCGCCTAGAGGCATTCCAGGATGACCACAGCCAGCTTTTTCTACTGCATCTACCGCAAGAAATCTTATTGCATTAGCCATATCAGAAAGACTAATTTCATTATTAATATTTTCTTTATTATCGTTCAATTTTTAGTGACACAGTTTTATTAAAATTAATTAGAACAAACTATAATTAAACGTCAATGCGAATTATATATATAGATATTATTTATTATTGGTTGATGATTTAATTATTAAATGTATGATTAAATTATTATGGATAACAGATTGAAAGAAATGATAGATTACCTTTCTATAGTAGAAAATAAATCTTCTGATCTTATTAAAAAAGTTGAAAAAACAAATCACGAATTAGGTAGGGCCAATCAAAGAATTGCAGATCTTGCCAGTAAATTAGATAAGAGCGAATCATCTAGAAAAGAAGCTAAAAAAAATATCGATAATTTAATAATAAAAATTAAGAATGGAAAGTTTTAAGAATCTAATATTATGAGTAATATTGCTATAGAAATAAATAAAAGAGAATTTTTAATAGCCTGTGAGGATGGCAAAGAAAAAGAAGTTTTAGAGCTTGCTAAGACTTTTGCCAATCGAGTTTCTCTGTTATCAGAAAGATTAAGTGATCTTGATCATGAGAGATTATTTTTACTTGCAGGAATTCTTGCTGAAGAAGATATTAATAATATAATGAAAGACTCTGGCTTAGATAAAGCTATGATTAAAATTAAAAAATTAGCTGATAAATTTGAAAAAATTGAATCATAATTTTATTGAATAAAACTAATGCAATCATTTTCAATAAAAGAAAATATAAGAAAAGAATTTTTAAAAAAAAGAGAAAATTTAAAAGAAAATTTTAGTCAAGACTTAAAAGAAAATTTCATTAAGAATTTTTTTAATTTCAATAAAGATATTAAAGATAAAATTGTTGCTGGTTATTATCCTATCGGTTCTGAAATTTGTTGTTTAGAAATTCTTAGAATCTCAAATAATCAAAGAATTATTACCTCAATACCATTTATAAAAGAGGATCATACTATTGAGTTTAGAAAATGGTCTGTAGGTGACCCTCTTGTTAAAGGAATTTTTGGAATACCGTCCCCCAAAAAAAAATCTAATTTAAATCCAGATATTATTCTTATTCCACTAATAACTTTTGATAAACATGGTTCAAGAATAGGTTTTGGATCAGGAATCTATGATAGGACTTTACCTCTTTTTGAGAGCAGTAAGAAAATTGGACTTGCTTTTTCAGGTCAACTACATAATAGAAGGTTACCAGTTGAAAAGTTTGATTATCCGCTTGATGCAGTTATAACAGAAAAAAAAGTTTTTAAATTTAATGAGGTATAAAAGTGAAGATTATGTTTCTTGGAGATATTGTTGGAAGATCAGCAAGAGAAAAAGTTGAAGAAGAATTACCTTCTTTAATTCAGGATTATTCTATTGATTTCACAATAGTAAATGGAGAGAATTCTGCCGGTGGATTTGGCATTACAGAAGAAATCTGTAAGAACTTATTTTCTTCAGGTGTCAATTGTATAACTACTGGAAACCATTTATGGGACCAAAGAGAAATACTTTCTTATATAGATAATGAAGAAAGATTATTAAGGCCTGCAAATTTCCCCTCCCAAACACCTGGATCTGGTTATAGAGTCTACAAAACTTCTAAAGGAAGTATTTTGGTAATTAACATTATGGGAAGATTATTTATGGACCCCTTAGATGACCCTTTTAGATTAATTGATGAAATACTTAGTAAAAATGAATTAGGAGATGAAATTCAAGCAATTGTTGTTGATGTGCATGCTGAAGCTACTTCTGAAAAAGTAGCGCTTGGTCATTTTTGTGACGGTCGAGCTAGTTTAGTAGTAGGTACTCATACACATATCCCTACTGCCGACCATCAAATTTTACCTTTTGGCACAGGATATCAAACTGATGCAGGTATGTGTGGTGATTATGATTCAGTTATTGGAATGGAAAAAACAGAACCGCTAAGGAGGTTTTTGGAAAAAACACCCGGAAATAGATTTAGTCCTGCCCAAGGTGAACCAACCTTATGTGGCGTTATTATTGAAACTGATGAAAATGGATTATGTAATTCTATTGAACCAATTAGATTGGGTGGAGTTCTTTCAAATACTAATGTAGATTAAAGCATTATGGCTGGTCATTCAAAGTTTAAAAACATTCAATACAGAAAAGGTGCTCAAGATAAGAAAAGAGCAAAACTGTTTGCTAAAATTTCTAAAGAAATTACTGTTGCTGCAAAACTTGGTCTTCCTGATCCGGATTCTAACCCTAGATTAAGATCTGCAATTTCTTTAGCTCGTTCTCAAAATATGCCTAAGGATAATATAGAGCGCGCAATAAAGAAAAGTAATGATGAGAATTCAGAAACTTACGATGAAGTTAGATATGAAGGCTTTGGCCCATCAGGCGTAGGTATAATTGTTGAAACATTAACTGACAATAGGAACAGAACAGCAGGGGACATTAGATCTATTTTTTCAAAATGTGGGGGAAACTTGGGTGAGACTGGATCAGTTAGTTTCATGTTTACTCATTATGGCAAAATAAACATACCTAAAGATCTCATAGATTTTGAAGAAATTTTTGATATCGCTATTGAATTTGGGGCTTCAGATTGTGATGAAATAGATGATTTTTATGAAATTTCTTGTTCAACTGAAGATCTTCACAATATAGCTAATCTTATAGAGTCTAAGATTAAAACAGATTTAGCTGCCCAACTTAGTTGGAAACCAATAAATCTTATTAATGTTGATGAAGAATCAGCCCATAAGATACTAAATATGGTTAATTCTTTAGATGATCATGATGATGTTCAAGAAGTGTTTTCAAATTTTGATATAGCTGAGGAATTATTAGATAAATTATAAAGTAGACAAGAAAAATGGCTTCACCTCAGAAAGTAAAAGGCAAATCTTATGAAAATGCTAAAGCTAAGTTTCTCACTGATATTTTTCAACAAAAATTTATAAGAGTACCAACTTCTGGAGCTTTCTTAGGGGGAAAAAATTATGAAAGAAGGCATGAAATGACTGATGGTCAGGTAATGGCTTTTAAAGGAGATATCATTCCTCCGGATGATTGGAAACTTTTTAATTGTGAGTGTAAATTTTATAAAGATTTTAAATTTCACCAATTACTTAATGAGTCAAAAGTTTTGGATTCATGGATAGATGAAACTCTTAGCACATCTAATGAAAATGATTTGAATTTAATATTTATGAAATTTAACAATATTGGTGAATATGTAGCTTACCAAGCAAAAGAAAAATTTCGAGTAAAGCAATATTTAAAATATTATAAGCAATGGTGTTTTACATCACACGAACAGTTTTGGAATGACTACAATATCCAAAAAATTCAAAGCAGGTGCAAAGGGGAAATTGTTTTATGATAAATAGTGAAAAAAATGAATTCTGATATTTCGGGATCCCTCAAAGGAACAGCACATTATTTTAAAATTAGGGTATATTACGAGGATACCGATTTTACTGGAATTGTATACCATGCTAATTACCTAAAATTTGCAGAGAGAGGCAGAACTAATTTTTTAAGATTGTTAGGTATTAATCATTCCGATCTTATTAATGATGAAAACCCAAAATATTTTGTAGTATACTCTATGGAAACTAAGTTTTTAGGTACTTCTACTATAGATGATATTCTTGAAGTTAGATCATATTTTAAGGGTATAGCAGGCCCAAGATTAAGAATTCATCAAGAAATATTTAATAAGGAAACAAATCTTTTTTCTGCTAAAATAGAATTTGCAATACTAGATAAAGGTGGAAAGCCTAGGAAATTTCCTGATGATATGATATCGAAAATAGAACCATATATTAATTAACAATAAAAGTATAAAGTTCTAGATAATTAAAATGACCAATGACTTAGTAAAAATTTTTGATTCAGAAGTTTTAGATTCCAGCATTGCTATTGCAGTTTCTGGAGGGGTAGATTCTCTTGTGCTAATGAATTTAGCTAATGAATCAAAATTAATTAAGAATAAGGATGTTTTTATTTTAACCATAAATCATGGTTTAAGGTCTGAATCTGCAAGAGAATGCAAGTTTGTAGAAGATTTGGCAAAAAAATTAGGCTTTAAAGTAAAAATTTTACGATGGGAAGGTATTAAACCCACTAAAGCTCTTCAAGAAAAAGCTAGAAATGAGCGGTACAATTTGCTTTTAAATTTTTGTAGAGAAAACTCAATCAATAATCTTTTTCTAGCGCATCACTTAGATGATCAAATAGAAAACTTTTTATTCAGGATGTTTAGAGGTTCAGGTATTAAAGGCTTAACTTCCTTTTCCAATCGATTGGAAAGAGATGGGATATTATTGATAAGACCTTTAATTGATATTCCTAAATCAGAATTAATTACTTTTGCAAAAAAAAGAAAAATTAAATGGATTGAAGACCCATCTAATCAAAATAAAAAATTTGAAAGAATTAAGCTCCGTAAAATCCTTCCATTAATCTATGAAGAAGGTTTTGATAAAAAAGTTTTTCTTAAATCTATAAAGAAACTAAAGTTGGCAAATAAAGCACTTAATGAAACAACAAAAGAATTTGTTTCAAAATATGTTTTAGTGAGTAAAAATATTTCTGTTTTTATTGATCATAAATTTTTTTTGGAAGCGCCAAAAGAAATTCAACTAAGAGTCATTGAAAATTCTATAAGAATATTTTCTGGAGAGCGTTTTTATTCTCCAAGTTACTCAAAAATGATGAACTTAATTAATTGGATCAGTGAAAGTTCTGGCGTTTCAGCAAAAACTCTCGGTGGAACAATTTTTAGGAGAAGAAATAAAGGCGTAATTTTGTATAAAGAAGTAAAAAAACTAAACGAAATTAAGCCAATAAAATTATCAAAAAATAATTATAAATCCTGGGATAATAGATTCTTAATAAAGGCTAAAAAGGCCTCTAAGGGTGAAATTTCATATTTGGGTGCTGAAGGAGTAAAGATCTTAAAATCTAAGAAAAAGCTTCATAAAAAAGACTTTAACGGTATCCCTATAACAGCTTTATACAGTACTCCAGCAGTTTGGAGAGGAAAACGCCTTATTTCCGCCCCTTTTTTTGATTATTCTAATAGTAATGGATTTAGCCTAGAAATAAAAAATATTGACTATTTACTCTAGAAATTGAAAAAAAAAGACTTATCTTATATATATCGTGTAAATATTATTAATTAATTGTTTAATAGGAAGAGATTTGAATAACGGAAATTTAAAAAATTTTTTAGTCTGGACGATTTTAGCGTTCTCACTTTTAGGACTTTATAATTTAGTTCAAGGGCCTATTAATGGACCAACTCAAAATGAAATTAGTTTTTCTCAACTCCTTGCTGAGGTTGATAATGGGAATGTAGCAGATGTAGAGATATATGGAGATTCTATAACTGGACATTATTCTAATGGTCAAGGCTTCAAAACTTTCGCTCCTTATGACCCTTCATTAGTTCAAAGACTTTATGATAAGGGTGTAGTTATCAACGCAAAACCAAATAAGGAGGGTGGACCAACTTTATTAGGTGTTCTTATATCTTGGTTCCCAATGCTTTTATTGATAGCTGTCTGGATATTTTTTATGAGGCAGATGCAAGGTGGCGGAGGTAAAGCTATGGGTTTTGGCAAATCTAAAGCAAAACTTCTTAATGAAAAGAACGGCATTGTAACATTTGATGATGTTGCCGGAGTTGATGAAGCAAAAGATGATTTACAGGAAATCGTCGAGTTTCTTAAAGATCCATCAAAATTTCAAAGATTAGGAGGTAAGATTCCTAAAGGTGCTTTATTAGTGGGCCCTCCAGGAACTGGTAAAACTTTACTTGCAAGAGCAATTGCAGGCGAAGCAAGTGTACCTTTTTTTACAATATCTGGTTCTGATTTTGTTGAAATGTTTGTTGGTGTTGGCGCTAGCCGTGTTCGAGATATGTTTGAGCAAGCGAAGAAAAATGCCCCATGCATAATTTTTATCGATGAAATTGATGCTGTTGGACGACATAGAGGCGCAGGTCTTGGCGGTGGAAATGATGAAAGAGAACAAACTTTAAATCAACTCTTAGTCGAGATGGATGGTTTTGAAACAAATGAAGGTGTAATATTAATAGCTGCTACAAATAGACCTGATGTCCTTGATCCTGCTCTCTTAAGACCAGGAAGATTTGATAGACAGGTTGTTGTTCCAAATCCTGATATTATTGGTAGAGAAAAAATATTAAAAGTTCATACAAGAAAAGTTCCAATATCATCAGATGTAGATATTAGAGTTGTGGCGCGAGGTACGCCGGGTTTTTCAGGAGCAGATCTTGCAAATATTGTTAATGAAGCAGCTCTTCTTGCCGCAAGAAGAGGTAAAAGAATGGTGACTAATGCTGAATTTGATGATGCTAAAGACAAGGTAATGATGGGGCCAGAAAGAAGATCCATGGTCATGACTGATGATGATAAGAAGCTTACAGCCTACCATGAAGCAGGACATGCTTTAGTTTCAATAAATATGGAATCATCTGATCCAATTCATAAAGCTACTATAATCCCAAGAGGAAGAGCATTGGGTATGGTTATGCGACTCCCGGAAAGAGATCAAATTTCTATTACAAGAGAAAAGATGTATGCAAATCTTGCAGTAGCAATGGGCGGAAGGATTGCTGAAGAAATTATTTTTGGACATGATAAAGTTACTTCAGGTGCATCTTCTGACATTCAACAAGCAACCCAACTCGCTAGAGCTATGGTTATGCAATACGGAATGTCAGAAAAGTTGGGATTCTTAACATATGGCGATAATGAAGACGAGGTGTTTTTAGGTCATTCAGTTGCAAGAACACAAAACATGTCTGAGGATATTCATAAAATTGTTGATTCTGAAGTAAGACAAATAGTAGACAAGGCTTATTCTATGGCTGAAAAAGTTATGAAGGATAAAGAAGATGATTTACATATAATTGCTAATGGTCTTCTTGAGTATGAAACATTAACTGGCGAAGAAATAACAAATTTGCTAGGTGGCGTTAAACCTAATAAAAATGATGATGTTGATAAAAGTGATTCATCAAGCCCTTCCGGATCAGTACCAAAAACAGGTAAGAAAAGTGATCCTAACTCAAATCCAGGTCTTCAAGGGGCCTAATTACTAGGAACTTAATGGCTAAAAGTTTTTTTGGCACAGACGGAATAAGAGGAACAGTTAACACTGAAGACTTAAATTCGGAAATAGCTTTAAAGTTAGGTATTGCTGCAGGAAAAATATTCACCAGAGGGAATCATAAACATAGGGTAATAATTGGAAAAGATACTAGGGTTTCGGGTTATATGCTTGAATCAGCTTTGGAGTCTGGCTTTACATCCTCAGGAATGGATGTTTTCTTAACTGGACCTATTCCTACACCTGCAGTTGCTTATCTTACTAGAGCATTAAGAGCTGATCTTGGAGTTATGATAACTGCATCACACAATACATATGAAGATAATGGTTTTAAACTCTTTGGCCCGAATGGATTAAAATTATCTGACAATAAGCAATTCGAGATTGAAGAATTAATGAATAGAGAAGACATCATGACACTTCAAGATAACATAAATATTGGTGTAGCAAGAAGAGTTGATGATGCACTATCAAGATACACTGAATTTGCTAAGGCTTCTTTTCCAAATTTGATGAGATTAGATAATATTAAAATAGTTTTAGATTGTGCTAATGGTGCAACTTATAAGGTTGCTCCAAAAATATTCTGGGAACTAGGAGCGGATATAGTTGTTATTGGAGATAAGCCAAATGGAAGAAATATAAATCAAGACTATGGAACAACTAATACGGAAAATTTAAAACAAAAAGTACTTGATGAAAAAGCAGATTTAGGAATATCGTTTGATGGCGATGGTGATCGCTTAGTGTTAATTGATAACAGCGGTAATCAAGTTGATGGTGATCATTTATTAGCTATGATTGCTTTATCATTAAAAAATAAAAATAAGTTAAAAAATGACAAAGTAATATCGACGATTATGTCAAACAATGCTTTGGAAAATTATCTAAAAGAAATTGGAATAGAACTCATAAGATCTCAAGTTGGTGATAGATATGTTATTGAGGATATGATTAAGCATGATACTAACTTTGGTGGCGAGCCATCGGGTCATATAATTCTCAGTGATTATTCTACAACAGGTGATGCCTTAATTGCTGCATTAAATGTTTTAGCTTTAATGTGTGAAGAAAATAAATCTATTTCAGAACTTACTAATCTTTTTATTCTTAATCCTCAAAATAGTGATGAATTTAGACATTTAAATATAAATGCCATTTCAGATTCTTCAATTGAAGAATTGTCTAATGAAATGGTTAAAAAGATGAAAAAAAAGGGCAGAGTGATTATTAGAAAGAGCGGTACTGAGCCAATAATTAGAATTATGGTTGAAAGTGAAGATAAGAATATGAATCGAAATATATTAAGTCATATTGAATCATCTCTAGAAAATCTCATTAAATAGTAAAATTATTACTTAATTATAGAATTTGATTGACTAATCTCACAATTAGTTTTATCCCAGCCTTGGGACACTCCTCCCCAACGAGGAGCAACTATCTGTAAGGATAGAAGACATGATAGAAAAACCAAAAAATAAGCCGCAGTGCTTAAATTTTTCTTCTGGGCCATGCACTAAAAGACCTGGATGGTCTGTAGATGTATTAAAAGATGCTCTATTAGGTAGAAGCCATCGCTCTACTGAAGGAAAAAACAAACTAAAGAAAGCTATAGACGATACTAAGAGACTGCTTTGCATACCTGAAAATTATGAAGTAGGTATTGTGCCTGCTTCAGATACGGGCGCTATAGAAATGGCAATGTGGAATCTTTTAGGATCTAGACCAGTGGAAGTCCTTTCATGGGAAGTTTTTGGAAAGGATTGGAAAAAGGATATAGAAGAACAACTAAAAATTCCTGAAAGCAATTACCATGATGTAAATTTTGGTTTCTTACCAGACTTGTCAAAAGTAGATTTCAATAATGATATTATTTTTACATGGAACGGAACTACTTCAGGAGTAAGAGTCCCTAATGCAAATTGGATTCCAGATAACCGTAAAGGATTAACTTTGTGTGATGCTACTTCTGCAGTTTTTGCGCAAGAATTAGATTGGAATAAACTTGATGCAACAAGTTTTAGTTGGCAAAAAGTTCTTGGCGGTGAAGCAGCGCATGGCGTCTTAGTACTAAGTCCAAAAGCTATAAAGCATTTAGAAACCTATACCCCTCAATGGCCTATTCCAAAAATATTTCGCTTAACAAAAAATAAAAAATTAATTGAAGGACTTTTCAGAGGGGAGACTTTAAACACACCTTCAATGTTATGTGTTGAAGATTACTTAGATGTATTATCTTGGGTAGATAACCTAGGAGGTTATAAAAATACAATAAAGCGAGCTCAAAATAATTTTGAAGTTATATATGATTGGGTTAAAGAAAATTCTTGGATAGATTTTCTTTGCGAGGATGAAGGTAATTTATCAAATACTTCTGTTTGTTTAAAATTTAGTGAAGGACTTGCTAGGAAAAGTGAAGATGAGCAAAGAAATTTTGCTAAATCTATAGGAAAAATTCTTGAAGAAGAAGCTGTTGCCTTTGATATTGTGAATCATAGAAACGCACCTCCTGGTTTAAGAATATGGTCAGGAGCTACTGTAGAAAAAGAAGATATAATCACACTTTTGCCTTGGATAGAGTGGGCATATCTTAATTTAATAGACAACTAGAAATTTGTGGAGGCTAAGATGCCAAGAATATTAATTGCAGATAAATTAAGTAAAAAAGCTGAGAAAATTTTTAAAGATAAAGGTTTGGATGTAGATGTTAAAACAGACCTCAAAAAGGATGAGTTAGTTGCTATAGCTAATGATTATGATGGAATCGTTGTTAGGTCATCAACAAAAATAACTGAAAAAGTTATTAAAAATACTGATAACCTTAAAATTGTTGGTAGAGCAGGGATCGGTGTAGACAATATTGATGTTCAATCTGCAACAGCCAATGGAGTAGTTGTTATGAATACCCCTTTTGGTAATGCTATTACTACCGCTGAGCATGCTATTACTCTGATTTTAGGTTTGATGCGCAATCTTCCTCAAGCAAATGCTTCTACACATCTAGGGAAATGGGAGAAATCAAAATATATAGGCTTAGAGGTTACAGGGAAAGTTTTAGGAATCATTGGTTGTGGAAATATTGGTTCTATAGTTGCTGATAGAGCAAAAGGATTAAGAATGAGAGTTATTTCTTATGATCCTTTTTTAACTCCTGAGAGAGCTAATATTCTTGGTGTAAAAAAAGTTGAATTAGAAGAGCTTTTAACAAATTCAGATATTATATCGCTTCATGTACCATTAACAGATCAAACGAAAAATATTTTAAATAAGGATTCTTTAGATCAATGTAAAGATGATGTTCGAATTGTAAATTGCGCGCGAGGCGGATTGATAGATGAAAATGCTTTAGTAGATGCTATAGAGACTGGAAAAGTAGGCGGCGCTGCAATAGATGTTTTTGATGTTGAGCCTGCTGAAGAAAGTGTTTTCTTTGGAAATGAAAAGATAATATGTACACCGCATTTAGGTGCATCTACCTTAGAAGCACAAGAAAATGTTGCGATTCAAATAGCTGAACAAATGTCTGATTACCTTAATGAGGGAGCAGTAACTAATGCTTTAAATATGCCTTCGATAAGCGCGGATGAGGCTCCAACTTTAAATCCTTTTGTAAAGTTATCAGAACAATTAGGACTATTTGCTGGACAATTAATGCTTTCAAGTTTTGGTAAAATTGAAATTGAGTATGTCGGCGATATATCCGAATATAATTGCGCCCCTATAACTGCAGCAGCAGTTGCAGGGGTATTAAAACCATCTTTACCTGATATTAATATGGTTAGTGCGCCATCAATAGCTAAAAGTAAGGGTATTACCTTAAGCGAAGTTAAGAGAGAAGAAAGTAGCGCTTATGAAAGTTATATTAAACTTACTTTATATTCTAAGGACAAAAAGTTTTCTATAGGCGGAACAGTTTTCTCTGATGGGCATCCTAGAATTGTTCAAATTAATGGCATTAACCTAGAGGCTGAGTTACTAAGAAATATGCTTTATGTCACCAATAAAGATGTCCCAGGTTTAATAGGGTATTTGGGATCTATTCTAGGAAAAGAAGGGATTAACATCGCAAGTTTTAACCTCGGTAGAAATGCCCCTTTAAAGGATGCAATGGCTTTAATTGGTGTAGATAGTGAGATAACTTCTGAAGCTATTAATAATGTTAAAAAACTTGATTCAATTGTTACAGTTAATAGTTTAGTGTTTAATATCAAATAAAATTAATCAAAGGTAATTTATGGCAAATGTTGTAGTTGTTGGCTCCCAATGGGGAGATGAAGGTAAAGGCAAAATAGTCGATTGGCTTTCAAGCAGGGCAGATGTTGTAGTAAGGTTTCAAGGAGGTCACAACGCAGGTCATACATTAGTTATAGATGGTAAAACTTATAAATTATCTTTATTTCCCTCTGGTATAGTTAGAAAAGATAAAGTTTCTATTATTGGTAATGGCGTGGTTGTCGATCCATGGGCATTTGCGGAAGAATTAGAAATCCTTGTTAATCAAGATGTTGAAATAAGTTCTAAAAACCTCAAAATTGCTGAAAATGCTTCCCTTATTCTTCCTATGCATAGAAATTTAGATATTTTAAGAGAACATAGAAGTTCAAATGAATCTAAGATAGGAACCACTAAAAGAGGAATTGGTCCAGCTTATGAAGACAAAGTCGGTAGACGATCTATAAGGGTTGGAGATTTACGAGATTTAAAAACTTTAAAATTACAAGTGAATAATCTAGTTGATCATCATAATATTATTCTTCGAGGTATGAATGAAGAGGAAATTAATCCTGATGTTATTTATGGCGATTTAATAGATATCTCAGAAATTATTAAGCCATTTATTTCTAGGACCCAAGAATTTCTTATTCAAGCTAGAAGGGATAGAAAAAGAATATTATATGAAGGTGCCCAGGGCGCATTGTTGGATATTGATCATGGTACTTATCCCTATGTAACTTCTTCAAATACTATTGCCTCTGCCGCTGCGACAGGTTCTGGTCAAGGTGTAAAATCTATTAATTATGTTTTAGGTATTACAAAAGCTTACACAACAAGAGTGGGTGAGGGACCATTCCCATCTGAACAAGATAATGCGATTGGAAATGAGCTTGGAGAAAAAGGGCATGAATTTGGAACGGTTACTGGTCGAAAAAGGAGATGTGGTTGGTTTGATGCTGTCTTAGTTAAGCATGCAATTGAAGTTTCAGGTATTGATGGTATGGCTCTAACAAAATTAGATGTTCTTGATGGGTTTGAAAAGATTAATATATGTACTTCATATGATCTTGACGGTAAGATAATTGATTACCTCCCTTCTTCTGCCGAAGAGCAGTCAAGAATAAAACCTATTTTTGAAGAATTTTCAGGCTGGGATAATTCTACTTTTGGAGCAAGACTTTGGAATGATTTACCTGCTGAAGCCATAAAGTATGTGAAAAGAATTGAGGAGTTAACCGGTACCCCAGTCTCATTATTATCTACCAGTCCAGAACGAGAAGATACAATATTGGTTAAAGATCCTTTTGAGGATTAGTATTGAATTCCTCTTAAAATCCATATAATAATATTTATGTCCGAGGGGTGCCATTTGGCTGAGAAGGAAAGACCTGACCCTTTGAACCTGATCCGGTTAATTCCGGCGTAGGAATGGGATTCTTATACACGCCTATTAATTTGGATCTCTTTATAGATTGATATTTATTTGGAGGCGCCAATGAAATTTTTTTTAGCAATTCTTTTTTTATTTAATATACCATTTATATACGCTGAAGATACCATAGATGAAATTGTTGTAACTGCAGAACTCTCAGATAATTCTTTATATAAGCTTCCCTTAAGCGCATCTGTTGTAAATAGTGAAGATATTAAAAACAGAAATGCTCAACATATTGAAGATATTTTATTTTCAATACCTAATATTAATTACTCAACTGGAGCATCAAGAGGAAAATTTCTTCAAATCCGAGGAATTGGAGAAAGAAGTGAGTTTACTGAACCTGTAAATTATTCTGTAGGAGTTATTATAGATGGAATTGATTTTACAGGTATATCACTAGCTGCAAGTACTTTTGATATTGAACAGATTGAAGTTTTAAGAGGACCTCAAGGGACAATTTACGGAGCTAATGCTCTAGCAGGTTTAATAAATATAATTTCTAATAAACCAAAGGATACATTTTATTCAGAAATTTCAGGATCATTGTCAGAGTTTGATGGTAAAAGTTTAGGTTTTATTTTCACTGGCCCACTTAATGAAAATTCTGGATTTCGATTTGGTGTTAAAAAATATAAGAATGATGGCTTTATTAAAAATCAATATTTAAAAACTGATAAAACAAATAATATTGATGAGTTTGTTTCGCGTTTTAAAATTTATATGGATGATGATGATCAATCATTAGAAATTAATTTCTTGTATTCTGATGTTGATAATGGTTATGACACCTTCAGCTTGGATAACACAAGAATAACTCTTTCAGATGAACTAGGGCATGACCGTCAAGAGACATTCGCTGGTTCTCTCAAATATTTAAAAGAATTTAACAATGTAAATGCAGAGTTTTTATTTAGTTTTGCAGATTCAGATCTTGAATATGGCTATGATGAGGATTGGAGTAATACAGGAATATGTGATCAAACACGTTGCGACTCGAAAATATTTGGTTTTGATTGGTGGTACTCATCTTTTGATAATTATATCAGAAACAATAATAACTTCACTTTAGATACCAGACTGTTGTCAAATGGAAATAATGACTGGGTTTTAGGATTATATTATAGAAATCAAAAAATAAACTTAATCAGAGAATATACATATTTAGAAAATAATTTTAAAAGTTCATTTGATACCGAAAATCTAGCTCTATATGGACAATATAAATACGCATTTTCAGAAACTACTGATATTGAAGTTGGTTTAAGAGTTGAAACAAGGGACGCTGATTATATTGACAATAACGGCCCTGCACCAGACGGATTTTTTTGTATAGCAATTTACCCAAAACCTGAAAGTTGTTTGTTCAATAATGAATACAATAATTCTGAAGGCTTTTGGGGCGGTAAAATAGTTCTTAAAAACCAAATTAATAATAATTTACTAACTTATTTTCTTATATCACAAGGTTATAAGCCAGGTGGGATAAATATTGACGGAAATGTAAGTAGTGAAAATTTAGAATATGACTCAGAAACTATGGTTAATTATGAAATAGGTTTTAAAGGAAATTTATATAAAAATGTTCTTTTTCAAACTTCCATTTTTTATCAGGATCGCGAGGATGTTCAAACTAAACAAAGTTTAGTCACGTCAATTAAATCTGGTGAGCAAGGTGGTTTATGTCCATGTAACTTCACTGATTATATTGGTAATGCGGTAAAAGGATCAAATTATGGCTTAGAATTGGAATTAATATGGTTAGTTAATAATAAAACTGATCTATTTTTTAATTTAGGATTGTTAGAAACTGAATTTAATAAATATTTAAGCTTTTCTCATGTTGACTCAGACCTTAAAAAGGGAATCCCAGTTGATTTAACTGGAAGGGATCAGGCTCATGCTCCTCAATATCAATTAAGTTTAGGGATGAATTACAAAATAACAGATAATTTATTTATTAAGTTTGATATTGAAGCGAAAGACGAGTTTTATTTTTCCGATCGTCATAATTTGCAGTCAGATGATTATATATTATTTAATATATTATTAAGTTATCAAAAAGACTCCTGGGAATTTAATATATTTGGAAAAAATTTAAGTGATGAAGATTATCAAACTAGAGGTTTTGGAAGTTTTGGAAATGATCCTAGAAAATTTTACGCTACAGAACCATATTTTCAATTTGGCGCTCCTAGAATAATTGGCATTAGTGGGAAAAGAACTTTTTAATAGATGATTTGTTATGTTTTTATTTTTTGAGGTTACAGCTGTAACATTTGCTATTGCTTATCTTTTTTTAGCAATGAGACAGAGTATTGCATGTTGGTATGCTGCGTTTCTTAGTACATTAATTTATACAATAATATATTGGGATGTAGCATTATATATGGAGTCATTATTAAATATTTATTATCTTTTTATGGCGGTATACGGATGGATCAATTGGAATAATAAGTCTGAAAATAGTGAAAATTTTATTTTATCATGGTCTAGTAGAAAACATTTTGTTGCTATTTTTCTAATTATATTTTTAACCGCTATTTCAGGATTCTATCTTTCTAGTACTGATGCGGTAAGGCCTTACCTCGATTCTTTTACGACTTGGGGATCAATTATTACAACTTATATGGTTACACAAAAGGTTTTATCAAATTGGATTTTTTGGATTGTAATAAATTCTGTCGGGTTATTTTTAAATTTTGATAGAGAATTATACCTTACAGTTTGTCTTCTTCTTATTTACCAAGTTATTTCCATTTACGGTTATTATCAATGGCGAAAGAGCTACAATGAATATAAGTAAGAAAATTAAGAAGATTTTAAAAAATATTAATGGTTTGAATATTAATTTAAATGAAACCGAAATCATATATCTAGGAGTCGGCAAAACGAATGAAAGTTATTTGCTTAATTATGAGAACAATAAATTAGTTTTAAGGCTCAACTCTAAGAATTATTTAAAATTAGGAATTGATAGAAAAAGTGAATTAGAAATTCTGAAATCTCTCAAAAAGGCAAGAATTGCTCCAAATATTATTTATTGTGACGATTCATATGAATTTCTAATTTATGAGTATATCGAGGGATCAAATTTAGAGCTAGATAAGATAACTAAAAAAGATAAAAATAGTTTGAGAGATTTAATTCAAATATATCAAGAAATTAAAGTTGATTTACCTAAATTTGATTATTTTAATCACTTATCTAAATACCGTGATCATTTAATTAAGAATAAAAAGATAGATTTTTTTCAAAATAATGAAATTAATATTTTTTTTCATAAACTTAAAAAATTCCAAGAATTAGATTGGCCTCCTAAAATTACTCATCATGACTTAATTTCAAATGTTATAAGAACAAAAAATGGATTCAAAATTTTGGATTGGGAATATGCAGGAAATGGTCATCCTGATTTTGATTTTTGTAGTCTAGATTCGAAAAAAGAAAACAATAAATTTATTAAACAATTAATCAAATTTACTAATGATTTTTGGTATCAAGTTTAATTTATATATCGACAATATTTTTTTCTACCATCAACTTTTGCATCTCTTCTTTTATCTTTTCAAGAGCCCTTACTTCAATTTGTCTAACTCTTTCCCTGCTTATATCGTATTTTTCGCTTAAAGTTTCCAATGTTGTTGACGCTTCATCTAGCCTTCTTGATTGAATAATATCTAATTCTCTTTCGTTAAGAACCTTTAATGATTCAGAAATTAATTCTTTTCTTATACTGTCTTCCTCTTTTTCTTGGAATTCTTCTTCTTGATTGGGTGAGTCCTCTACTAACCAATCTTGCCATTCAACCTCCGCCCCATCTTCTGAAGAAATTTTGGCATTTAAGGACGGATCAGAACCTGATAAACGCCTATTCATATTAACTACTTCTTTTTCAGGTACATTAAGCTGTTTAGAGATTTTTTCGAGATTTTCGGGATTTAGATCTCCATCTTCATAGGCTTGAATTTGATTCTTTGCTCTTCTTAAATTAAAGAATAATTTTTTTTGGACTGCTGTAGTGCCTATTTTAACTAGGGACCAAGATCTTAAAATATATTCTTGCATCGCTGCTTTAATCCACCACAGTGCATAGGTTGCTAATCGAAAACCTTTCTCAGGATCGAATTTTTGAACAGCTTGCATTAATCCAACATTACCTTCAGAAATTATATCTGTTACAGGTAAGCCATAACCTTTATATCCCATTGCTAATTTTGCAACCAATCTTAAATGACTTGTGACTAGTTGATGAGCAGCATCCGTATCTCCATGTACACTTAGTCTTGTAGCTAGCGTGTATTCTTTTTCTGCACTTAACATAGGAAATTTTTTAATCTGACTTAAGTAATTACTCAGTGTCACATCACCTGATAAGACAGGCAAATTGCTTATTTTCTTACTTTTGCTCATAAATATATTAATAACATATGGTTGTTATTTAATGCAATTTAAAGGTCTTTATTAAATTAAAACGCTTATTTCACCTAGATCTTTAGGAAATTCTGTTTTAAATACCATATTCTTTTTTGAGCTTGGGTGCTCAAAACCTAATTTATATGCGTGAAGGGCCTGTCTATTGTTTAAATTAGAAAATAAATTTACGATTTGAGGTTCATACTTATTAACTTTTGATTTAAAGCCTGTTCCGTATAATGGATCACCAATAATTGGTATGCCAATATGATTAAGATGAACTCGTATTTGATGTGTTCTTCCGGTTTCTAAAGTGCATTTTATTTCTGAAATTTCTAATTCATTGTTTGATTTAATTTTTTTCCAGTGAGTTATTGCAATTTTTCTTCCCTTTTTTTCTTCGGAAAAAACGGCCATTTTTTTTCTATTATTTAATGATCTGCCAATAAATGTTTTTACCTTACCTGATATTAAATGAGGTATTCCCCAAACAAGAGCTTTATAAGACCTTACTAACTTCCCATCTCTTCCATGATTTGAAAATTGTTCTGATAAAATTTCATGTGATCTATCATTCTTTGCAATAACCATTATACCGCTTGTATCTTTATCCAGCCTATGAACAATTCCTGGTTTTTTTTCGCCGCCAATTCCAGATAAACTTGATCCACAGTAATCAATTAAAGCATTTACTAATGTTTTATCATAATTTCCAGGAGCAGGGTGAACAACTAAATTAGCAGGTTTATTTAATACTATAATATCATCATCCTCATGCAATACATCTAGAGGTATCTTTTGCCCAATAGGTTTAGGATCAACAGCGCTAGGGATTGTTAATTCATATTTTTCCTCTAATTTAACTTTTTTTGAAGGTTCGGATAATTTAACTTTAGAATCGTTTATAATTTTTTTAACATAACCATTATCAATTAATGATTTTATTCTAGTTCTACTTAGGTCTGAATTCTTAAGGGATAAGAATTGATCCAGCCTTAGACCAGAGTCCTCAATCGTTACAATATATGATAGTGTTTTATTTTGAGACGCCATAATTATGAAACTCTTTAATCAAGACAGTAAGTATACCAACATATTAATTATGATAGTAATAGTTCTTGGTTTAACTTTGATTATAGGTTTTTTTGTTGTTGTAACAACAATTGTTTATAGGGGTATTCAGCTTGCCCTATAAAAAGATGTCCACATTCTAATTCCAAACACCATTGAAAGAATCCATAAAATTAACTCTATCCAATTTGGGTTGCTATTATAACCAAAAAAACCTTTGAGAAATACTCCCACTGTGCCTTTATCATGAAGAATATGGTAATATTTATTTTTTGATTTATTAAAAGAGTAAAATATTTTATTTTCATTATTTTCTAAAGAAACTTTTGGTTGATGTATATTCCAAACCCTAGTTATATTATTTTCATCAATCTTTCCACTCTTAACTAAATAGGATTCAGCCTCATGAGTCCCATATGCTACCATTCCAGCAGCAAAGAAAACTAATAGTAAAGTTGTAGCTTTAAAAAAGGACCTTAAGTTAACTTTCTTCCCTTGAATAACTACTAGATATCCAAGAAGAACAGCTAATATCATTCCTAAAAAGAAACCTAAATAAGAGAAACCGCCAGTATTTGTCACACTTGCAATGAGAAATAAAGCTGTTTCAAAACCTTCTCTAAGTATAGAAAAGAAAACTAAAAGGAAGAGGGCAAATCCTGAGCCTGCTATAGCATTTTTGACTGAATTCTCAATTTCCTCGCGGTCGCTAACATGTTTTGCTAACCAAAAAATAACATAGAAAAGTATTCCTGCAGTAATATACATAAACACTGCTTCAAATGCTTTTTCATAAGAAGTATTACCTACACTTTGATTAATTGATGTAAGAAGAAGGCCAACAATTACACTTGCTGCTAGTGATGCAATGACTCCGTACCACAAAACTCTTTTTTCAGCCGTAAGATCATTTTTATGTAAGACAGTATAAATAATTCCAACGATAAGAGATGCTTCTAAACATTCTCTAAAAGTAATAATGAATTCGTTCATTTTTCTCTCAATAAATAGTTGCTATTAATAATTAATATCATTAGTTACTTTAGTTATTATTTTTAATCAATTATTAAATTGTAAAACTTTTATGAAAATTTATAAGCAAATAATTTCATTTATATTAATTATATTCTTAAACAATTCCATTTACTCGTCTGAAATGATAATTGGTGAAGAAAAAATAGAACCAGGAATAAATATTATTTTTGAAGGAGCAATAAGGGATGATGTTGCTCCTTCAGATTTCTTTTTGAGTGAATCAGAAACTGATGTTCATCTAGAGGCATTAATTAATTGGTCTAACGACGCTCCTAATGGGTCTCCTAAAGGGGGTTTTATTCCATATTTAAATGTAGAGGCTCATGTTAAAAATAAGAGAACAAAAATCGAAAAGAAGTTTTTGCTAACACCTCATATAAATATTTCTGATAATTTTCATTACGCCATAAATATTAAGCTTCCTGGAAGGATTAATGATAAATATGATATAACTTTCACTATCTTTCCTCCTATAGAAGAAAAATTAGGATATCATTTTGACTGGAGAGAATCCTATAATTATCCTTTAATTCAGCCATTTTTATTCGAATATAAGGACCTTGATTTTAAAAAAATCGCTATTTCAAAAAGAAGGTAATTTTTTAGTTGCAAATGATTATTAATTGCTTTAATTATCTTTTTTAATTGCAAATGATTATTAATTGCGATTTTTATTTTATTTTTTTTGGAGTTTATAATGATTAAGTTACTTAAATTTTTTACCTTTATGTTTTTATTAACAGTAAGCTTTAATTCTTTTGCTCAAGATAATTTGAAATCATCTTCAGATCCTATTGATGAGCTTCTTGTAGTGAGCTCAAAAGCTGATGTTTTTAAAGTTCCTGGGTCTGTTAATTTTTTAAACGAACAAGATTTGATGATTCATAATTATATGGATGTTAATAGAATGTTACAGCAGGTTCCTGGAGTTAATATTCAAGAAGAAGAAGGAATAGGTTTAAGACCAAATATCGGTCTAAGAGCCTCGCAAACAGAACGTAATGGAAAAATAACAGTAATGGAAGATGGGATTCTCGTAGCCCCTGCTGCATATGCATCTCCATCAGCATATTATTTTCCGCGATCTACTAGAATGCAATCAATTGAGATTGTGAAAGGTCCGGCAGCAATAAAATATGGACCAAGAACAGTAGGTGGATCTATAAATTTAATTTCAACTAGAATTCCTGATCAAATCTCAGGAAAACTACGTGCTCGATTTGGCACAGATAACCAAAGGGTTATTCACACATATGTAGGAGGCACATCAGGAAAGATAGGTTTCTTACTCGAAACTCTTCAAGAAGAAGGCGATGGTTTTAAAAGTATTTCAACAGGAACAGACGTTGGTTATGAAGTAGAATCTTATGTAGGCAAATTAAGGTATTCTGATAATATTTTTGGCATTGATCAGGTATTTCAAGTTAAAGCAGAATGGACAGATGAAAATTCAAATGAAACATATCTTGGTTTAACTGATGCTGATTATAATATTAATCCGTATCAAAGATATGCCGCAAGTCAGCTTGACAATATGGATAATGAACATCTTCAAGGAGTATTCACTCACCAACTTAAATTTAGTGAAAATACAACCTTTACTACTGCTCTTTATTATAATGAAACTGCAAGAAATTGGTTTAAGTTGGATAAAGTTGGTGGAGTTAAAATAGGCTCTCTTCTAAAGGCTCCGGGTAGTTATTTGGAGCAAATGGGAATAGCTAGAGGTGGAGATAGTTCGGCCGAATGTTTAGCCGCGCCTAATTCAACTACTTGCAAAACAAATGATTTAAAAGTTAAAGCAAATAATCGTGAATATTTTTCAAAAGGTTATCAATTTACTTTCAAAACTCTTCTAGAAACTGGTGGGGCTACTCATGAAATTGAAATTGGTTTTAGAGACCATGAAGATGAAATGGATCGTTATCAATTTGCTAATTATTATTATATTCAAGGTGGTACACCTACTGTTTATAAACCGGGCGCCCCTGGTTCAGACAGTAACAGACTAGAGCAAGCTGAAGCAACATCTGCCTATATATCTGATCTAATAACCATTAATAATTTTTCAATTTTACTAGGTTTAAGAATGGAGGACATTGATAGTCGTCGTGTTGATTATGGCAAATCAGATCCTAACAGAGCAGGTGATCCAAAAATTAGTGGGGTTTCTTACGATGAAACAATGCCAAGCGTAGGTGTTACTTATCAAGTAAATGATGCCGTCCAAATACTTGCTGGTATTTATAAAGGTTTTTCACCTACTTCAGTAAAATCAGCTAATTTTGAAGAATCTACTAATTCTGAATTTGGAATAAGGTATATTGGAGATAGAATTAGTATTTCAGCAATAGGATTTATGAGTGATTATGAAAACCTTACTGGAACATGCACAGCATCTTCAGGTGGAGATTGTGATATTGGGGATTCATTCTCAGCAGGAGAAGCTGAAGTTTCTGGTTTAGAGCTTTCCGTTGCTTGGTTACCTTCATTAATTACTGGAATGGAAACTCCTGTGACACTTGCATATACATATCAAGAAACAGAATTCCAAGATAGTTTCAAAAGTGGATATGGTTTATGGGGTGAAGTAGAAAGCGGTGATGAATTTGCTTATATGCCTGAAAATTTATTAAATTTAAATTTTGGTGCCCATGCAGATAATTGGGGTATAGATTTTACACTTAACTATAAAGATAAAATGCGCACTTCAGGTGGCTCAGGTAGTGATCCTTATAATATTGAAGACAGAACTGTTGTTGATTTTAGTGCATATTTTTCACCTGATCAAGATTCTGGAATTGAAGTTACACTAAATATTCAAAATCTTTTTGATGAAGAATATGCGGTATCTTGGCATCCTGCAGGTAAAAGACCAGGCAAACCACAAACTGTTCTAGCTGGTATTAGGGCATCATTCTAGAACGGTAAAGAGGAGTATTGTATGACAAGACATATTAGAGATTTAACCACCTCAGAAAATCTTTTAGTAGTAAGCTCAAGATTTTGGTTTAAAGCTCATATGTTCAAATGTAATACTCCTCTTATTCTCTTACGTGATGTATTTAAGTCAGCAAACCTTTCGAATTCTATAAGAGATTTTCATTCTTTAATGATGGCTATAGCACATATGACTAAAACAAAAAAAATACCAACATACCAATCCCCTATCACTGGAAACGCTGAAGAGCTTCTAATTAAGATTGTTAAGCTTGCCCAAAGGGGTGGTGAGGAAGACTTAGATAAGATTTTCTCTGAATGCTTTTTTGAAGGCGATTCAAAACATTTTATAAATGCTGCAACAAATCTTGCAGAGGATTTCTTTTGTAATGATTTAGTGATTATGGATAAAAGAACAAATGATATCTTTTATCAGGAGAATAAGAAGCAAGCATATGCAATAAATTAATAGATTTTCTAGCTCTTAAATACCTTCCCCCGTACTAAAGAGTCTAGAGATTAGCGAAGGAACCTCCCTACGCTTATGGGGTCAAAAGTCCAACATTTTGGCCCCTTTTTTTATACCTGTTTTTGGATTATTGTTTCTTCTACTCGATCAAAACCTAGAATATTCCATGCTTCATCTATTGAGTTAACAAAACTATCAATATCTTTCTTTGAGTGTTTAGGGGTTATTGTAACCCTTAACCTTTCATCACCTTTTGGAACAGTAGGATAAAATACTGGTTGAATATAAATACCAAATTTATCTAAAAGAAGTTTTGATATTTGCTTACATTCTAAAGGACCTTTAACTAAAATGGGAATTATGTGGCTGTCATTATCTATAAAAGGCACTTGAATGGATTTTAAACCTTCTCTTATGAATTTTGAATTTCTTCTTATTCTTAGTCTTAAAGTTTCTGATTCTTTTGTTAACTCAATACTCTTTATAGAAGCGGCAGCAATTGATGGGTTAATTGATGAAGTAAATATAAAACCAGATGCAAAGCTTCTTATATAATCAATGATATCTGCATTTGCAGCAACATAACCACCCAATTGCCCAAAAGATTTTGAAAGAGTTCCATTGATAATATCAATATCATCACTTAAACCAAGTTCATCTGCAATCCCTCTGCCTTCGTTTCCATATAAACCAACAGAATGGACTTCATCTAAATATGTCATTGCATTAAATTTTTTAGCTAATTGAACTATTTCTTTTAAAGGGGATCTTATGCCTTCCATAGAGTATATAGATTCACATATTATTAATTTAGGTATATCAATATCTGTTGCCTCTAAAAGGCTAGCAAGGTGATCCATATCATTATGCTCAAATATATGATATTGCGCTTTACTATTTCTAACTCCTTCTATTAAAGAAGCGTGATTTAATCTATCAGAAAATATTTCGATATTTTCAATATTTCTACATAAAGTAGCTATTGTAGCTTGATTTGCAGTGTATGCAGATGGAAAAACTAATGCAGCTTCTTTGTTATGAAGTTCTGCAAGTGTTTTTTCTAATTTTACATGATAAGTTGAGGTCCCGGATATATTTCTAGTTCCCCCTGATCCAGTTCCAAGTTTATTAATAACATTAATACAAGAATCTAAAACTTCTGGATTTTGGCTCATATTAA
>Ga0208764_10000305_pt1 | contig 30770 bp, 35 predicted proteins | sample ETNtaG_18_FD_185762 | JGI IMG/M metagenome (GOLD analysis project Ga0208764, IMG submission 185762) | Marine microbial and viral communities from oxygen minimum zone, Eastern Pacific Ocean - ETNP201302SV91 (SPAdes) (version 2) | ecosystem: Environmental > Aquatic > Marine > Oceanic ... | reverse complement strand
GGTGATTTGTCTTGATTTGTATGTATCCAAAAATAGTTTTGCCATGAGTCAATTGAATATCTGATTTTTTCAGCACGTTTTTGAAATAGCTTTAATTTTATTTTTTCTTCTGAATTTGCGGAATTAGAAGTGAAGTAATATGTTTCAGTTGTTGAATGATCAGAAGTGCCAATTGTAAAGAATTTCTCATCAGCTGTTAATCCCCCCATACCAACGGTAAATTTTGAATCAAGCTCTTCATAAATTAGCTCATCATCTTTTTGAGAGGATCCAATTTTATGTCTGAAAACTTTTTTAGGTTGATGCTTTTCATTTAATAAAGTGTAAAAAATAAATCGATCATCTTTGCTGAAAGTTATGCCTCCAGATGTATTTTTAATTTTTTCATCAATTATCTTTTCGTCAGTTATTCTTCTTATATATATAGTGTAAAACTCTGATCCATTTAAATCCAATGAATATCCCAAAAGAGAATGATCATGGCTTACTGAGAGATCTCCTACACCGAAATAGCTAGCGCCTAGTTTCTTTTTTTCTTTATCACCATTCCAATATTCTTGAACTTTATTTTTACTATTTCCTATTTTTTTTCTTAAATGTATTCCATAATTATTTTTGGCAGTTGTTTTTGACCAATATTCCCATCCATCTTTATTATAAAAAAAATGAAGAGATTCATCATCTAATTTGATTCTTCCTTTAATTTCTTTAAATAATTTCTTTTGAAGCTTTTCAGCATCTTTCATTTTAAATTTTGTATAAGTATTTTCTTCTTCTAGATATTTTCGAACTTCAGGGTTGAGTTTCGAGCTATCTTGTAGCACTTCTAAAATATTATCTTGATGTATCCAAGAATACTCATCTTTTAACTCATAACCGTGATAATTTTTAATCTCTAATTTTTTTCTTAATTGTGGTATTTTCATAGAAATAGATTTTTATATGAATATTTTTATAATCGGAACAATAATTTTAGTTGTAATTTTCTTATTTCTTTCGTGGTTTATTACAGCAAATACAACAAAAATTGCTAAAGCGGTAAGACGTTTATTAATCGTTTTATCTCTAATTCTGGGCATTATCCTTCTAATAGGTGGAAGGATATTATTTTCCCTTCCGTTATTTTTTATAGTTATGAGCGCTCTTAAAATAAAAGGTCTGACCGCTCTTCAAATTTTGAATTTGTGGAGGGTTATTAATTATTTAAGAAGCACAGGAAGATTTTCTTATTTTGGTCAAAGTAATCAAAATAATTCAGCAGACAATGTAACTTTGGAAGAAGCATATAAAATTTTAGGATTAAAAAAAGGCTGCTCCAAAGCTGAAGTTGTTAAAACTTCTAACGCTTTACAAAAAAAGTTACATCCAGACATGAATCCAGATTCAAATACTGAGCGGTTGAGTCAAATAATTAACGAAGCAAAAGAATTAATTATTAAAAATGATTTTGTTTAGCCAAGGAGCTCTAAAAATTTATTAAAAACCTTTTCTACTTTTATTGAATCAGGTCCAGCTCTAGTTCCATGCTCCATGTCGTCTAAGGACAAATTTTCGGGAGTTATTCGATGCTGATGTTTGCTATAGTCACTATAAGCTCTTGGAGTGTCTATCAATAAAATAATACTTGGGATGGAGCTTTGACAACAAATATGATGTGGAAAGGTATCGTTACCTATATAAAAATCACAACAAGATGCAATACTTGAAATCTGATCAATAGGAAGATCATGCATTGAAGTTGCATTTTGTTTTCCAATTTCGTTAATTATTTTTTCTGATATAGCAGCTTCATTTTTTCCCACTAAAATGAAAAAGTGCGAATTAACTTTTTGTTTTATTTTATGTATTAGTTTTATGAAGTTATCGATGGGCCATTGATTTGTTGGGCCAGAAGAACTAGCTGCTATAAATATATTTTTTTTTTCTTTTTTTATAAACAAATTTGATTTTTCTTTTTCTTCTTTACTTAAAAAAAATTTTGTTTCTGTTTTGCAATCATCAATATTTAAAACTTGTTTTGTAAAATTTTGTGCAGCTCTTACTAAATGCAGTTTCTTTTTTTTAAAAAGCGGATAACAATTAACCTCTGGAATGCCAGCTAATTTTCCTGCAATTTTTAATCTCACACTTGGATAGAAGATATATAATTTATCTAGTTTTTTGCTTCTTAAGAAATTTGAAAATTTAAATATATCAATAAATTTTTTATTGTACTTATTTATAAAGCTAATATTTTTAAATGCTGGATCGGATTTTAATATTAGTGGAATTTTTTCTGAAAATGTCATCAACTCAATTGGCCCATGCTTTTTTGCGATTTCATGAATATAAGACAGGTGTAGTAGATTTGCCCCTATCCCAACGTAGCTTAATAAAACCCCAGTATACATAATATGATCGATTAAATGTTTTTTAACATTTTATAAACAATTTCTTTCCCCAAAATTTTTGGTTTCCAAGACCATTTTTTTAATTTTTTAACTGTATCTTTTATATCTGCCACAATTACATTCTGTTCTTTTTTTCTTAAATATTTTTTTTCAATTAAAATATGATTTTTGTAATTTATTTTATAATATTTAAAAGCATACTTTATAATTTCTTTAACGGAAGTAGATTTTCCAGTTCCAATAATCATATCGCATGGTTTTAATTTTGTCATTAAATATGCGGCTTTTACCATTTCGGTTATCCAACCGAAATCTCTAACAGCATTTATATTTCCCACTTTCAATTTAATTTTTGAATTACTTTTTATTTTTTTGACTTGTTCACAAATCTTTTTAATCACAAAGTCGTTTGATCTCAGAGGGGATTCTATGTTGAAAAATATACCGTTATAACACTCCACTCCTTTTTTTTGATACTTTTTTAACAATTTAAAAGCTTTTATTTGTGCTAATGCATAAGGGCTGTCTGGTTTATTCAATTTTGAGCGGAGTGAGATTTTTCCTTTACCGCACTTAAAAATATAACCACTATTTCCTTTAAAAAATTTAGTTTTGATTTTGTTTTCTTTAATAACCTCAAGGAAGATTTTTACCCCTTTAAATAATGAATTAATAGTTTCGGAAGGATTTAAGTAGCTTTTTGGAACCGAACTTACTCCAGCAAGATAAAATATAATTGTAGGTCGATGTTTTAAAAGCAGCTTTGTGATATCATTTTTTTTTAGAATATTTAACTTTACAAATTTAACTTTTTTATGAATTTTTAGAAACTGGTAGTTTTTTTGATATCCAACCCTTTGTCTTGTTGAAACAATGACACATTTTTTTTTTGAAATTAACAATTTGCTCAAATAGGCTCCAATTACACCAGATCCAATTACGAGTACTTTTTGTTTTTCCTGCTTGATTTTCATTTTGGATTAAATGTATCATAACAAAAAAATTATGATTGAAGAAGAAGTATACGGAATAATTCCAGCCACCATGTCTATTTTAAAGGACGATTTGACTTTAGATATGGAAAAAACTCTCAAGCACGCAGAAGATTTGCTTGAAAATGGTTCAAATTTTGTAGTGTTGTTTGGCTCAACAGGTCAGTCCCAACTAATTTCCTCTAATGAAAAAAAATCTTTTATAAAATACTGTGGAAAATCTAAGTACAAAAATCGTTTTATAATTGGAACTGGTTCAAACTCGATTCAAGAAAATATTGAAATTTTAAAAATTGCACAAGACCAGGGTATCTATTTTAGTTTGATTATGGGAAGTGCTTATTTTTCTTATAATGAAGATGGAGCTTATAAATGGTTTTCTAAACTGATCGATGCGCTTCCTAAAATCAAAATACTAATATACAATTTTGAAAAACTTTCTGGATTTAAATTTAGTGTTCAGCTAGTTGAAAGATTGGCAAAAGACTATTCTCAGATAATTGGAATTAAAGACAGCACAGCAAATTTATATGATAAACTTAAAATACCTAATTTTAAAATTTTTGTTGGAAGCGAAGTTCGTTTATTAGAAAATTTAGAATTGGGTGGAGCAGGTTTGATATCAGCAACCGTGAATATCACATCATTATTGGCAAGAGATGTGTATGAGTCATTTAAAAAAGGAAAAGTAGCAAGAGATCAAAATGAACACTTGGTTGCTGTCAGAAAAGTTTTTGATAATTATAACTTAATAAGTGCTCTGCACTCTTATAAAGCAGAAGAAAATTCATTTTATAATAATATTATTCCTCCACTTCAATTGCTAAGTGACGAGGATAAAATCCAATTATTTGAAGAACTTAAAAAAATAAACTTTAAGAAAGCAGCGTAACTTATGCTATTGGCAAAATTTTTATCTAAAACTTTAAAAGAAGATGGAATTATATTAGTAGATTATAGAGGGCAGCGTTATGTTTGCGGTTCTCCTTTAAAAGAAAAACCTCTCACATTAAAATTATTGAAAAAAAGTTTAAATTGGAAACTGCTACTTAATCCAGAACTTTATTTAGGAGAAGAATATTTTAAAAAAAATATAGAGATTGAAAATGGATCTATCTATGACTTTTTGTGTATATGTTTGAAAAATATTGGGCACAGTGAAATTAATAATTATACAAAAATTTTAAACAAAAGCCTGAAGCGTTTAAGAACTGTTTTAACTTTTAATAATCCAAAAATATCAAAAAAAAATATTCAACATCACTACGATAGAGGTGAAAAGTTATATGATCTTTTTTTAGATAATAAACATAGACTATATTCTTGCGCATACTTTAAATCTGATGGTGACACTCTTGAAGAAGCACAGCAAAATAAAGTGGATCACATAATTAAAAAGTTGGCCATCAAACCAAATATGAGAGTGCTGGAGATCGGTAGTGGCTGGGGTGGAATTTGTTTTGAAATTGCTCGTCAAACAAAGTGCGAGGTTTTGGGCATAACCCTAAGCCAATCCCAGTTAGAATATTGTAGAAAAAAAGCCAGAGAGTTAAAATTAGACAATCAAGTAAGTTTTGAACTTTGTGACTACCGAGAAGTCAAAGGAAAATTTGACAGAGTTCTTAATGTGGGAATGTTGGAACATGTCCATCCAAAATACTATCAAACTTTCTTCAAGAGAATTTCTGAACTTATGACTGACGGTGGTTTAAGTTTAACTCACACTATTGGATCCAGAAATCCACCAGCAGCAACAAATTCTTTTATAAATAAATATATTTTTCCAGGAGGTAAAATTCCAAGTTTGTCGGAACTTACACCAGCTATTGAAAGAAATGGTTTAGTCATATCAGATTGTGAAACTTTAATTAGACATTATGATAAGACCTTGAAGGAGTGGTTAGATAGATTTTTAAAAAACAAAAATGAAGCCAAGGAGTTATTTGGTGAACAATTTGTTAGGTTATGGGAATTTTACTTAGCGTCATGCTCCGCAGCTTTTACCTATGCAGATCTTTTAGTGTATCAATTACAGATTGTAAAAAATTATTCTGCCTTACCAAGCAATCGAAGAAATTATATATACAATAATTAATTGTTATATATATTTAGTGTAAAATTTAATGAAGAAAAAATCTAAAAAAAAATCAAAAAAGCCAAGATCTGTGAGATTAAAAAAAAGGCTTAAAATAAAGAAAAAAAAGTTCAAAAAAAGGCTTAAAATAAAGAAAAAAAAGTTCAAAAAAAGTTCAAAAAAGAAAATACGTAATAAAAAAAAAATAAAGATTAGAAGAAAAATAAAAGCAAAGAAAAAAAATCTTTCAAAAGTTTATTTTAAAAATTCTAAAAATATTTTAAAATTTAAAAACAGCTTCTTAAAAATTTTAAGTTTGAAATTTTCTCCTAGAAGCTTCTTAAAATTTATTGCTCTTTCATATAAAAATTACCTTAAAAAAAGAAACCAAGAAAAGATTATCAGAATTGAAAATGAGAGAAAAGAAAGGGATAGGCAACTAAAGGAAGAGGCAGAATCGAGACTTAAATTGAGAGAAAAAGCAATTAAAGAGGAAATTAGATTAGCCAAAGATTTAAACAGAGATATCAAAGCTTTCTTGAGAAAAGAGCAGGCTCAGATCAGAAAAGAGCAAGCGATCAAACAAAAAAGATTTTTAGAAGAGATTAGGTTAGAAAAAAAATTAGAATCGTTTAGAGAGCGAGAGTCAAATGAATTAAAAAAATTAGAAAAGTTTGCACTTGATTCTCAGCGAGAAGATTACAAAGAAATTCAGGAAAGAATTGAAAAACTTAAGCAAAAGTATAGAGACATCAGAAATCAAAAAATTAAAGAGAGAGTGGAAGCGCTTGGTCTTGAAGTTAAAGAAGGTGAAGATCGTGAGGCTTTATTAGAAAGAGAACGACAATATGCGATTGGACGTCAGAAAATTGAAACTACACTTGAAAGTTTTTATAGAAGCTCGGCGAGTTTATGTTTTCAAATAAACAAGAGATATATTCCCAAACACAAATCTATTCTAAGATGCATCGATAGACGATACGAAACAGGCGAAATTTATATTCGTTGGGACGATTCTCCCGAAGAAGATTGGCTTTTGTTAATATACATAAAAAATAATTCACCTTCCGAAGGAATTGTCCTTGAAAATAAAACAAATCCCGAAAAACACACAACCCATGAATTTAAATCTAGTGAAATATTTCGCTGCAGCGATCTAATGGTGGATTCATTGGTTTCTCTTTTAGAAAGAGAGAGGAAACAAAAAGCTAGTTAATATTTAATCCTTTCCAAATAAAGACCACAAGCAGGTGCAGGAGGTGCGCAGTTAGAGCGTTTTTTTGATTTAAATGATTTTTTAAAATTATCTACACTCCATTTGCCTTCACCTAAATATTTAATACAGCCAACCATAGATCTAACCTGTTGTTGCAAAAAAGATCTAGAAACAAATTTTAGAGTTATTTTATCTTTACTTTTTTTTATAGAAATTTTTTCCATAGTTTTAATAGGTGATTTGGCCTGACAAGACGAAGTTCTAAATGTTGAAAAGTCATGAGTTCCTAGTAACATTTTGGATCCTTTTTTCATAAGCTTAACATCTAATTTTTTACGAATATGCCATGCTCTATTTTTTTTTAGTACAGAAGGGGACATTCTATTAATAATCACATATTTGTATGTTCTTTTTTTAGCACTGTGTCTTGCGTGAAAATTTTGATCCTTTTCTTTTATATCTGTAATGGCAATAGGGTAATTTCTTAAATAGAAATTTAATGATTGAAGAAATTTTTTTTTTTCGAATATTTTTTTTTCTAAATCTATGTGGGCAGACTGCTCAATAGCATGAACTCCAGAATCCGTTCTGCCAGAACCTACAACAATAATTTTTTTTTTTAAAAATTGAAGCAAAATTTTTTGCAAAACGCCTTGAATAGATTCGCCATTTTTTTGATATTGCCATCCAACAAAATCAGTTCCGTCATATTCTATTTTAATTTGATACCTAAACATTTATTTTAAAATAGAACCTTTTTTTAGATTTGATCCTAATAAAAACTCTTTGCACTTTTGTATATTTTTTCCTTCTTTTTGAATTAAGTTTATTCTTATAGAGTTTTGTTTACATCCTATTGTAAGGTTATTATCCAGTAACAAACCCGGCGTACCTTCTTCTTGCACTAAGTCAGCACTTAATATTTTGTGTCTCTTATTATCAAAATTGAACCACGCACCAGGTATGGGGCTTAAGCCATTAATTTTTCCAATAATAGTTTTTGCATTTTGGTTCCAGTCAATTTTTGTTTCATCCTTGTGAATTTTTTTTGCATAAGTAGCTTCACTATGATTTTGAATTATAAATTTAGCCTTTTCTACTTCAATTAAATCCAAACAATCAGAGATTATTTTAGAGCCTAATTCGGATAGCTTAATTGACAATTGTTCAGAATTTATTTTATCGTCCAGTTTTATTTCTTGTTTTAGCATTACCGGGCCCGAATCTAATTCCTCATTTAATTTCATGATACTGATTCCTGTCTTTTCATCTAAATTCATAATTGCTCGTTGAATTGGAGCTGCACCTCTCCATTTTGGCAAAAGGGAAGCATGTATATTTATGAATCCAAATTTTGGAATGTTAAGAAATTCTTTTGGTATTAATTTTCCGTAAGCAACAACAACTGCTATATCGGGTTCAATAGATTTAAAATATTTTAACTCTTCTTGGTTTCCTTTAAGATTTTCAGGAGTTCTAACTTTTAGGTTTAAATTTTCAGCCATTTTTTGAACAGAAGATTTGTTAATTTTTTGTCCCCTCATAGATTTTCTAGGAGGCTGAGTATAAACCACCGATATCGGATAACCATTTTGATAAAGAGATTTTAGTATGGGTATAGAAAAATCAGGGGTACCCATAAATGCAATTTTTTTAAACATTTTAAATTTGAAATTAAACTACTATTCTACCTAACTTTTTTTTCTGATTAGAAAGTTTTTTTACAATCATAGATTTTTTAAGTTTTGACAAATAATCTATAAACAGTATTCCTTCCAAATGATCTATTTCATGCTGGATACAAGTTGCCAACAATCCTTTAATTTCCATTTTTTGTTTTTCCCCATGGTAGTCTAAAAACTCAATGTGACATTGATCAGGTCTATCAATTTCTGCAAATTGACCAGGGACTGATAAGCAACCCTCCTCGTAGGGACTGATAAGCAGCCCTCCTCGTAGGTTGCTGAGTTTTCAGATTTATAAATTATTTTAGGATTTATAAAAAACATAGGATTTTTTTTCTCTTTTTCTCTAGATAAATCAATAACGATAACTCTTTTGGGAATGCCGACTTGTATTGCGGCTAGCCCGATTCCTGGAGCGGAATACATAGTTAAGAGCATATCGTCCATTAAATTTTGTAAATCTTTATCAACAATTTTTACCTCTGAAGATTTTTGTCTTAAAATTGGATCTGGTTCTGTTAAAATTTTTCTTATTCCCATCTAAACCAAGGGATAGATTAAAAGAATATTTGAGTCAAGCCCAGCTCTAAATTCTCAACGGTAGTGCTTGACTTAATATTTGATTTCTAATTTTTTTTACTTTTAGTTGATTTAAAATTTTATTTAAGAAGTATATTGTTTCAGGATCTAGATCTTGAATGCTATCTGCTCCTATAATTTCTATTATTTTGAGAATAGCTAAGCCAGTCTGATTTGTTTCGACCATATCTTGTAATACTTTGGGAACTGTTAAATTTTCAGCCAATTCTTCATATTTAAGTCCCGGTGGCATTTTGATACCATCGTGCTTTAAAGTTTCCAGCAGAATTATATCTTTTATTGATATAAAATATTTTTTATTTTTCTTCACTTTTTTGTGAACTGACTTAAAATCTTTTTCTAATTTTTTAATTGGGTAGTTGTCTTTCAAGACATGTTTAATAAGCTTGGATCTGTGAATAACATTATTATCGAATTTAATATTGGATGATAATTTGTATTTATCTTTTATATAAAAATCGACTTTTGCTAAAAAGTTTTCCGGTATTTCATTTCTCTCAATTTCTTTCAATAGTCTTTTAATTTCATCACTAAATATATTTTCCAGCTTGTCTTTTTCAAAAAGATCTTTTAATAAAAAAATTAATCTTATTTTTGTTTCCATGTTCTCACTTAGTAAAATACTTTGATAAACTAGCGCCCTTGCTTTGTATTTTGGTAAAGTTTTGTAAGTATCATTTACATTAAGCAATTGATTTACATTAAATAAATATCTTTTATATATATTAAAAATTTCTTCTTTATCGAAAGTTCCTTCTGCCGCAGCAGATTCGTAAAGTTTAATAGTTTCAATTTCTTCAATAATTTCATTGTCACCAAAGTTTATTAGATTAGAGGAGGTGAGATATCGCCAAATGAGTCTATTAGTTTTTTTATTTGGTTTATAATTAAATTCATCTACAGTTGTTTGTGATAAATAAAAATATAATAAGTTTTTATCGTTTATTTTTTGGGTTGTTTCTGAAGTTATTCCCAATAGAAAATTTATTTTATCTTCAAAGAATTTATCTTTAAGTCCTCTCTCAACTAACATATCAAAATATAAAGAGGCTTCATTTTTTCTATCTTGATTGATTAAACAAACAATATTAAATTTTTCTAAATAAAAATTTTTAGCCTCCTTGTTGAGAAGTTTTACCTTTTCACAAGCCGAAGAAATATTTGCTGAAGCTAGATTGTCATCAACTAAAAATCTTACTGCTTCAGTTTTTTTTCCTACAGCGGGGTTAGTTATAAGAAGTTTTTCTAGATATTCTTTTTGATTTTTTTCAATTAACCAATTTATTTTAATTTCTAAAAACTCTTCATTGCTTAAATTTGATTTTGGGCTGTATGCATTTGTTAGTAAAATATTAAATAATAATTTTTGTGCATAAGGAGATAATTCAAGTTTTTTTATTCTAGTTAAAATACTTTTTATTTCATTCCCGTCAGTATTTGACCAAATATTTAAATCCAAATCGTTTAGTTGGGGATCAAAGAGTCCTACAATTTCATCTTCATCAGAGATTTTTTCGTAGTCAATTACTCCTTCGACAGATTGATTAATGTTTATTTTTATTTGATTTTTATTTTCTTGTTTTTTATTTGTGTCGACTTTTATTTCTTCTTTTATTTCTTTTTTTTTCCAAATTTCTACTGGCTCAGTACTTTGCGCAATAAAAGGGAAAAAAAGTAAAAAAAAAAATATTTTACTTAATAGTTTTAAATTGCTCATTTGATATTTTATGTTTTATCATTTTAGATGGAGCCGATACTTCAATCTTAGAGGCGAAAAAGATAATAACAAAAAAGACAATAATGGGAATTGATGCCTTGCCCAGGAAGGCTAAAATTCCAAAAGAAGGTCTTCGTCTTGTTTTCAATCTTAATTGCATATAAAGTAATAAGACTGAAAATTAAGACAAAATTGTGAAAAATCAAACTTTAATTAACTTATTTATTACCAAATGGCAAAAAACCTAATTTTGTTAGGCATGATGGGCGCTGGAAAGTCCACAATTGGCAAAATTTTAGCAAAAAAACTAAAATTTAGGCTATTTGACACTGACAAACTGATAGAAAAAAAAAACTTAATGACGATTTCTGAAATATTTAAGAAAAAGGGGGAGGATTTTTTTAGAGATCAGGAAGAGAAGATTGCCATGAACTGTTTAAATGGAAGGGATAAAATAATTTCTCTTGGTGGCGGTGCTTTTATAAACAAAAAAATTAGAGATACAGTATTGTTAAGCGGAGTATCGTTTTTTTTAGATGTTGACTTAAAAACTCTTTATTTCAGGCTAGAAAAAAGTAAAAAAAGACCTTTACTAACTGGAAAAAACTTAAAAATAAATTTATCTAACATAATCCAAAGTCGTCAAACAATATACAAATTGGCAAATCACAAAATTAATTGTAATAATTTAAAACCAAGTGAAATTGTAGATCAAATTATAAATAGATATGAAAAACACTAAATTTTTTATTAAGACACATGAAAGAAAATATCCAGCCTATATAGGTGTTTCGTCTATTTCTGCCGCAAAACATAAATTAAAATCCATTACAAAAAATTCAAAAAATGTTGCTTTTTTCTTGGATACGAAAATCTCCACAAATAGAGTCAAAGAAATAACTCGTTCTTTAAAAGGAAAAAAAATATTTATTTTCAAAATTATAGCAAATGAAAAAAATAAAAATTTTGTTACTGCTAATAATCTTTTAAATGGTCTGGCTAGAAAGAAATTTAACAGATCAGATTGTGTCATTGCCATTGGAGGAGGGATTATTGGTGACATATCTGGGTTTGTGGCCAGTGCATACAAAAGAGGAATGAAGTTTATAAATATTCCTACTACGCTGCTTTCACAGGTCGATGCCTGTATTGGGGGCAAAACTGGAGTAAACTCTAAATTTGGAAAAAATTTAATTGGAAATTTTTATCAACCCGAACTTATAATTTCAAATCCAGCTTTTTTGGAAACTCTTTCAAATAGGGAAATTATATGTGGATATGCAGAAATTCTCAAACACGCAATTATAATGGATAAAAATTTTTTTTCTTGGTTGATTAAACATGGTCTAGATTTAGTTAGAAAAAGAAATAAAAAGTTTATGACGTATGCAATTTATAAAAGCTGCAAGATTAAAGCTGGAATAGTAGAAAAAGATGAAAAAGAAAAAAATTTAAGAATGAAACTTAATTTTGGACATACTTTTGGACATGCATTTGAAGCAACAAAAAAATTTTCCAAAAAATTAAATCATGGAGAAGCTGTATTACTAGGCATGATGTCAGCCTGTGAGTTTTCATTTGAAAAAAAAATACTGCCACTTTCTGATTTAATTAAAATCAAGAAACACTTTTTGGATTTAAGTTTGCCATATAATCTAAAAAAATATTTCAGAAAAAAAGATATAATGAGAATAATTGGTTTTATGACAATAGATAAAAAAAACTATAATGATAAAATTAATCTTATGCTGATTTCAAGAATAGGCAAATCCTTAGGTGGAAAAATTTTTTCTAAAAAAGAAGTTTATAAATTTATTAACAAAAAAATATAAACTTATTCAATTTTAATTTGTAAAGAATGTATATATTTTTTCATATATTCTTTTAATGAAGAAAATATTTTTCTATTGGCGTCTATAGTATTAAGTTTTTTTAAATTTTCACTTTTTAAGATAATTTTCAAATGCAACTTTCCTGTTTGGAAATTTTTATGTTTTTTGTGCAAGCTGGTGTTATCAATAATAGTCAGTGAAGATGGCTCAAAATCTTTTTTAAGCTGGTTTTCAATATTTTTTATAATTTTTATCATTTAATTTAATTGTTAATAATTTTATACTATAATACTACAATGGAAAACATTTGTGATTGGAAGAATTGTAATGAAAAGGGAGAGTTTAAAGCTCCTATAGAAAAAGATAACAGCAAGAAATTTAGATTGCTGTGTAAAAATCATATAAAAAAATTTAATCAGGATTGGGATTATTTTAAAGGAATGAATCAAGATGAAATTGAAAATTTTATTAGATCAGATTCCACGTGGCATAGACCCACACAAACATTTGGTTCATCGGATAATTTTTTTAATATTTTATGGCATAATGCTCTAAATGATGGATTTAGTTTTTTTAGTAACTATAAAAAATCTTCTTTGGATAACAAAAACCTTAACGTTATTGATTTGGCTGCACTTAGAACCTTGGAATTAAAGGCATCAAGTGACTGGACCCTTATTCAAAAAAAGTTTAAATCCCTTGTGAAAAAATACCATCCTGATATGAATGCAGGAAACAAACAATATGAGGAAAAATTGAAGAAAATTACACTTGCATATACACACCTAAAGAAATTATTTGTTTTTGAAAAAAATGGAAAATTTAAATAACTTAAAGCCGGATATCAAAGTTTCAGTTCGACAAACTTTTGGAATTGATACAGCAATGTCCGTTGATGGATTTTCAAAACGAAATGAGTTTGTTCCTACAATTGATAACAATTATAAATTTGATCGAGACACCACGCTTGCCATACTGTCTGGTTTTGCATTCAATAAAAGAGTTTTAATCCAAGGATATCACGGTACTGGAAAATCAACTCATATTGAACAAGTTGCATCAAGACTGAATTGGCCCTGCGTAAGAGTTAACTTGGACAGTCATATTAGTCGTGTAGACTTGATAGGAAAAGACGCAATCATTCTGAAAGATAACAAACAAGTTACAGAATTTAGAGAAGGAGTTCTTCCTTGGTCAATTCAAAACCCAGTGGCTTTGGTTTTTGATGAATATGATGCAGGAAGACCCGATGTTATGTTTGTGATTCAACGAGTACTAGAACAAGAAGGAAGCTTTACTTTATTAGATAAAAATAAGGTATTAAGACAAAATAAATTTTTTAGACTATTTGCCACGACTAATACAGTCGGGTTAGGCGATACATCTGGTCTTTATCATGGCACTCAACAAATCAACCAGGGACAAATGGACAGGTGGAATATAATAACCACATTGAATTATCTAAGTTTTGAAAAAGAATTTGAAATAATTTTAGCCAAGAATCAAAAATTAAATAATACCAAAGGAAAAGAAACAATTTCTAATATGATAAAAGTTGCAAGTTTAACACGGAAAGGGTTTATCAACGGAGATATTTCAACGGTGATGAGTCCAAGAACAGTTCTTCACTGGGCAGAAAATTTTGAAATATTTAAAGATGCAGGGTATTCTTTTAGGGTGACGTTTCTTAATAAGTGTGACGATCTAGAAAAAAATATAATTGCAGAATATTATCAAAGATGTTTCGGAGAGGATTTGCCAGAATCCACAGTAAACATTAAAATTTAAGACTCATGAACGAAGAAGTTAAAATTAAAGAGAGGTTTAAATTTGCTCTCACATCAACTACACGCGCAATATCAGAAAATAATTTATTGGATGTGAAGTTTGGAAATCAAACAAAATATGAAAACAATATTTTAAATTTACCTGATCAATTTGACGTAAAAGAAGATTTTTTAGAATTAAGAGCATTAGCTGATTCCGAGGCTTTAAAAATTAAGTATTCTGATGCGAAAATATTGAATTCTAGTTTTTCTTTAACCAAAATAGAAAAAGATTTATTTCATATAGCAGAACAGATCCGATGTGAAAAAATAGGAAGTAATAAGCTTAAAGGTGTAGAAAAGAATATAGCTTATGCATTTCAAAAAAAAATTGAAAATTTAAAAGAGATCTCTCAAGATTTAGAAGAAGACAAGGAAAAATTATTGAAAGATTCGTTTGAATTTTATTTAAGAAAAAATTTTTTTAGTTTAAACAAAAATTTAAAAACAAAAAAATCTTATACAGAGTGGGAAAAAATTTTTGATAAAAATTTCAAGACTCAATTACCAAAATTAAAAGAAAATTTGATGACACAAAAAGATTTTGGAAAAATTGTTAAAAATTTTCTAGATTCTCTAAATTTATCAGATCTTTTTGGAGATTCCAGAGACGAGGAATCCGAGGAACAAGAAAATTTAGATGATGCAAATCAGCAAACCAAAGACGATAAAACTGATGAGCAAGAACAAGATAGTAAAGATGAACTAAGTGGTGAAGAATCAAGCATGGATTCAGAAGATATGTTTGTTGCTGCAAATAATGATGAAACTGGAGAAGAGTTTCAGGAAAAGACTACCGATGATGTCCAAACACTTTTAAGATCACCCAAACAGAAGGAAATTGCCCAGTATAAGGTTTTTACTTCGCGATACGACAAGATTGAGACTCCTCAAGATTTAGAAAAAGATGAAGAAATAGCAAAGCTAAGAAAAAATTTAGATTTACAATTAGTTAATTTGCAAGCTTTTGTTTCAAAATTAGCGAATAAATTACAAAGACTTTTATTAGCTAAACAAAATAGATCTTGGGAATTTGATTTAGAAGAAGGTTCTCTTGATGCCGCAAAGCTAACAAGAGTCATTATGGATCCTTATCATTCGCTTGCATTTAAAAAGGAAAAAAATATTGATTTTAAAGATACGGTGGTCACTTTATTAATTGATAATTCCGGTTCTATGCGAGGCAGACCGATTACGGTAGCTGCCATCTGCGCTGATATCTTATCAAGAACTCTAGAAAGATGTTCTGTAAAGGTAGAAATTTTGGGATTCACAACTCAAAATTGGAAAGGAGGAAAATCCAGAGAGCATTGGAATGTAAATGGAAAACCCAAAAATCCAGGACGACTGAATGAGTTGAGACATATAATTTATAAATCAGCGGATTCTCCATGGAGACAGACTAAAAATAATTTAGGATTAATGTTAAAAGAAGGTTTGTTAAAATTAATGTTAAAAGAAGGTTTGTTAAAAGAAAATATCGACGGAGAGGCAATTCAATGGGCTTGCTCAAGAATTTTAAAAAGAAAAGAAGAGCGAAAAATATTGATGGTTATTTCAGATGGTGCCCCTGTTGATGATTCAACTTTGTCAGTGAATTCAGGAGATTATTTAGAAAAACATTTAAAAGGTGTGGTTAAACACATAGAAGAAAAAACAAATTTAGAAATTTTGGCCATTGGTATTGGACACGATGTTACCAGATATTATAAAAGGGCGATTAAAATTACAGACGTTCAGGAATTAGGAGACGTGATGATAAATCAGTTTACAGAACTTTTTGTGGGAAAAGATAATTCAAAAAGAAAATATCATTAATGGGCATTGGCATTTGATAAACGTCTTATTAACAATCTAAATGGGATTAGCATAATAACAGTCACTAGCAATTTTACAGACAAGTCTCCCAATCCTAACGAAACCCAATTTGCTCCAGTTCCGTAAAAAGCAATCGAAAAGAATAAAAAAGTATCTACGATTGAGCCTATAATTGATGAGATCAAAGGGGGCAGATACCATATTTTTTTTCTTAGAATGTCAAATATTTTTACGTCTAATAACTGTGCTAACAAAAATGCAATTCCAGAAGCAACTCCAATTCTAGCGCTGATCAAGTCAAAATGTTTAAAAGATAATATTATTGAAATTATAACTCCTACAAAAAAACCAAAATACACAACTTTTTTTGCAACTTTATTGCCAAATTTTTGATTACTTATATCGGTTATTAAAAAAGATATTGGATAGGTGAATGCTCCGTAAGTTAAAAATTCATTTAAGCTAAAATATTTAAATGGAACTTGAACTAAGTAATTTGAGATAATTACAACACTCCCCATCAAGATCGAAAGAATAATTAATCCTTTATTATTCTTGAAGTGATTAATCATCAACTATTTAGTTTAATCAATATTTGTTTTTTAATTTTTTTTACTTTTGGAGAGAGCCTTGAGTTTTTAACTGTTTTTAAGAATTCATCTATACCGCCTTTATAGTCGATGGTTCTGAGCCCAGCACTGCTTACCTTCAGTTTAAATTTACGCTTAAGAACTTTACTAGAAAAACTAACCTTCTTTATATTTGGGTTAAATTTTCTTTTAACTTTATTGTTGGAGTGGCTTACGGTATGACCTTTTAGAGGTGACTTGCCTGTTAGTTCACATTTTCTAGACATAATATTTTCCTTGTGAGGGTATAGAGGGTCAAGATTGACTCGTCAAGATCATAAGCAATAATTATTGACATAATTCTTGAGCAGGATTACTTATAGAAAACAGGTTTACATGGAAAATCTTATATCTATTGTTCAATTTAAAGAAAGAAAACAAGCAAAATGAATGTGTCACTTTTTGTGGCTTTTTTTGCCGGGATTGTAAGTTTTTTATCACCATGTGTTCTTCCGCTAATTCCCGGATATATTTCATTTATTTCGGGTCAAACTATCCAAGAAATCAATTCAGATTTTCAAAAAAAAGTTTTATTTAGAACAATTTTTTTTACTTTAGGTTTTTCTTTAGTTTTTATTTCATTGGGCGTTACAGCAACTGCAATAGGTCATTTTTTATTTTCAAATTCAAAATTAATTACTAGTATTGCAGCAATCATCATTATAATTTTTTCGTTGCAGCTTATAGGGATTATTAATTTATCCTTTTTAAATTTAGAAGCCAGATTTCAAAATCAACGAAATCAAAGTGGATTGTTTTTCTCATTCATAACTGGTAGCTGTTTTGGGTTTGGATGGACTCCTTGCATTGGACCAATTTTAGGATCGATTTTGGTTTTGGCTAGCACAGAAACTAGCATTCTTTCTGGAATAAGGCTTTTATCTGCATACTCGCTAGGATTAGCAATTCCATTTATTGTTTCTGGAATTTTAATAAGCAAGTTTTTAGAAGTTTCCAGCAAGTTAAGAAATAAGTTAGTTTTAATCCAAAAAATTTGTGGTGTTATATTGCTCGCAACTGGAATTGGTATTTTGACCGGAACACTCCAAAGAATAGGCTTTTTCTTTTTCGAGTACTTTCCTTTTTTAAGTAGTTTTAGCTGATTATATTTTTACTTGGATAAACTTTTTATTTTTTTTACTAATTCTTCGTTTATTTTTCTGGGCCCTAAATCCAATCGATTTTTGTGTCTTCTTTCGCCTGGCAGGCGCACACCTTCCATGGACTTCATTTTATCAAAAAATTCATCTGAGTGTTTACTCCAGTTAGGTCCAGCTATTTTTTCTGGTGAAATCGCTAAAATAAATTCACCTCCACTTGGTGGCCCTCCATCTTTATTATCTTTGGCCGCTGTTTCGTAACTGAAAGTTTCTCCAACAAGAGCGCCCGCTAATAATTCTACCATCATAGCAATTGCCGAACCTTTGTATCCAGCAAAGGGCAACAGAACTCCACCACTTCCTTTTACAATTTCTTTTGGATCAGTTGTGTCTTTTCCTTCTTTATTAATACCTGTGCCTAAAGGAACTTTTTTTCCATCTCTAGCAGCAACCATAACATCTCCCATGGCCATAGCTGACGTGGCCATATCATAAACCACGGGAGTTTTATCAGGACGAGGCCAGGCAAATGAAATGGGATTAGTTCCAAATAATGCTTTTTTAGCTCCGGCGGGAGCTACTAATGGCATATATGATGTACATGCAAAACCAACTAATCCTGCTTCGGCAATTTTTTCTGTTTCAGGCCAAAGAGCTGCCATATGATGTGATTTAGTAATAGCTAAAACTGCAACACCTGTTTCTTTCGCAAGTTTAATTAATTCTGGCAAACCTATTTTTAATACCATTGGGGCAAAAGCATTATTTCCTAAAATTTTAATTATACTCGGTGAAATTTTTTTTACCTCAGGTTTTGCTTTGCCATTTACTTTTTTACTTTTTAAAGCAGCCACATAAGCAGGCAATCTAAATAAACCATGAGAATGAGAACCATCTCTTTCGGCTCTCATTAATGTATCGGATAAAATATTTGCATTTTCCTCATTACATCCATTAGCTAATAAAGTTTTTTTAGCTAAATCGTAAATATCTTCAAGAGATAAGGAAACTATACTCACATAAACAATTAAATATTATTTATGCTTTTTTTTCAAATCTTTTTTAAGATCTTCATGGTCGCCCACTACTGTATGATACCTGCTTTTAGTAACGTATTTTTCTAAAAATGGTACTGCTAATAAAGGCAAAAATCCTCCAAGCACGATCCCATAGGCTGCGCTTTTTAAATTAGGGTCTGCCATAGCAGCTATAAAATCTGCAATGATATGAGCCAAAACTATTCCAACTATACCTGCAATTGCACCATTAGATATTATTTTTAATAGACGGTTTATGCTCCAGCCCGAGTAAAATCCAATGAGTGGTATTAAAGTGTGTATGAAGCCAAAAATAAAGCCTCTTAATATGCTATGTTCTTCTATTAATTCTTCTAAAAAATGAAGAAATTCTGGTAGTTCGTGTGCGTGTGTTTCCATTAGATACATCTCCTACATAAAGTTGATATTTCAAGCTCAAAATTTGAAAAGTCATATTTTTCTTTAGTTTTTAAACTATTAAATATTTTAGAAAAAATATTTGGATTAATTTCCTCAGTTTTTTCACATTTTTTACAAATGGCTAATACCGGATTATGTTTTCCTTTAGAATCACTATGACAAACAAAGTAGTTTTTACTTTGGTTGGATTTATGAACAACACCCATTTTCTGTAAGTTTTTCAATGATCGATAAATTGTCATAGGCTTAATATTTTTATATCTTTGTATTTCTCTTAAAACACCATATGCCGATAGACCTTTTGTATTTTTTTTTAAAACACCTAATACTTGCTGATCATTTTTAAGCTTGCATTTAATTATTTTCATATGTTATGTTATAACATAACAAATAATATTGTCAATAATGTAAAATACAACTTGCAGAAAGTTTAAAATATTATAATTAATAAGGGACTTTCGCCCTATCAATTATTTAAATAAATAAATATTTTACTGGATTAAATTATTTCGTAGGCTTATATAGAAATGACTTTATGGAACTAACGTTAATTTACACTATCGTTGGATTTGCCCTAGCTGGTTGGGCGGTTATAAGTAACGATAGTATACAAGTTCTTGGCACGTTCCTGGCGAGTAAAAGTAAGTGGTTTCGCTGGTATACCCTAGCCGGCTCCGCATCTTTGATGATGATTATTGTAGTAACTTATGGATGGTGGGTTTATGACGGTGACATAAGTTTTGGAAGACTAGCAAAAATTCCTTACCAAGAAATAAAATGGTATCACGCTGTAGCTCCTGGAATCCTCTTATTACTAACAAGAATTGGAATTCCAGTTTCAACGACTTTCTTAGTGCTGTCGGCTTTTGCCTCAACCGTTGTTTTAGAAAAAATACTTGTAAAAAGTGTTATTGGTTATTTCCTTGCTGCAGTTGTTGCTTATGTTTGCTGGATTGGTATTTCTAAATTTATTAATGAAAAATTCGATGAAATTACTACTCCATGGCGCATCACTTTTTGGCGCAACAGTGTTTGGGTAAGTTCCGCATATCTATGGGCGGCGTGGTTAACACACGATGTTGCGAACATTGCGGTTTATTTACCTAGACAACTTGATATTTCGCTATTGATAATTGTTCTTGTTTATTTTTCAATTGTTCTTTTTTATATTTTTTATATTCATGGCGGACCAATACAAAAAATTGTGCTCGATAAGACTGGAACTCGTTATGCGAGGTCGGCTACGATTATTAACACGATTTATGCTGGGATCCTTTATTATTTTAAAGAATTGAATCAGATTCCTATGAGTACTACATTCGTCTTTGTTGGAATGCTGATGGGCAGGGAATTTGGGATTGCCACAATGAATAAAGACTATAAATTTAAATACTTGTTCCCAATTATTGGAAAAGATTTTATTAAGATGATCTTTGGATTAAGTATTTCGGTAGGTATCGTGCTATCAATTCACTATATAATTATTCCTAGCGGATTTGGTTTGTAGGCTAGTACAAACTATCCAAACTGGCCATATTTTCGAAAACGGTAAATGTATTTAGGCAATACAGTTTCAATTTTCGTTGGTGATATTTTTAAATCTTTTAAATTTGGATACTGTCCAGTAAGCACATTATCATATTTTAAAATTTCAACCTGATCTTCGGTTAACAAAGGCTGAGGCAATAATTGTAAAAATTTTCCTTGAATCTTGGCCAAGCCAAAAGGTATAGAAATTAATAGTCGTTTTTTCTTTATTTCTTTTAGCATTATTTCCATTAGTTCTTTAAATGAATAAACGGATGGACCCCCACATTCAAAAATATTTTGACTATTTTCTTCCAACTCCAAAATTTTAAGAATAGCATCAGCCACATCTCCAACATAAACTGGCTGAAATTTAGACTTGCCACTTCCTATCATTGGTAGCGCAGGAGAAAACTCTGCCAAGGAAGCAAATCGATTAAAAAACTTATCATTGTGCCCAAAAATTATAGAAGGGCGTAAAATATATGAATTGGTAAAATTATTTTTAATTTTATTTTCTCCCTCCAATTTTGACCACATATACTTAGAGTTAATTTTTTGATCTACGCCAAGGGCACTTAGATGAATTAACTTTTTGATTTGTTGTTCATTACAAATTTTAGACAAGATATCTGGAAAATTTACATGAATATTTTCAAATTTCTGCTTTTTTGTTTCATGCAGCATTCCAACTAAATTGATTACAAAAGATGAATTTTTTATAGCCTTTTTTATTTCTTCAGGATCAAAAATATTTGTTTTAACCAGCTCCACGTGACCTGGATTGCCCAAAGGTTTTAGGTGTCCGTGTAAGTATGGAGATCGACTCGGTATAATGATTCGATAATCATTTTTTGTAAGTCGCCGAATTAGATTTGATCCTACGAATCCCGAGCCACCGAAGATAGTGCATATTTTATGATTGTTTTGCATTTTTTATAGAATACAAGTATAAAAAGATAATACAACTATGACCAAAATTCACACTTGCCGAGATATACCCGATGAGCTTGTTAAGGTTTTAAAAACAGATGGCATAGCCATGGTTGACTGCGAATTTACAGGATTAGACGTTGGAAAAAAAGGAACAGATCGTCTTTGTCTAATTCAAATTTGCAACAAAGAGAGTAAGGAAGTTTACTTGGTACAGCCTAATAAAAACTTTGAAACACCAAATCTTGTTAAAGTATTAAATGATCCAAATATTCAAATCGTAATACATTTCGCGCGAAAAGATAAAAGTGCAATGGAAAATTTTTTAAAGCCAACTTGCAAAATAACAAACCTCTGGGATAATAAAATCGCTTCGAGGTGTGTGCGGAAATATTCAAACGATCATGGACTGTCAACACTCGTAGCCGAATTTGCTGGAGTACGTTTAGATAAAAAAATCGCATCTTCTGATTGGGCAAAAGATATCTCTGAGTATTCCGAAAAGGAAAAAAGTTACGCAGCAGCAGATTGCCAATATCTTTTCTTAATTAAGACAAAATTAGAGGTTATGCTCCACCGCGAAAAAAAATATAACATTTTTTTAAAATGTATGGAATTTATGGATACTCGTATAGAAATAGACAATTTAGGTATAGACAAAGTTTTTGATCATTAATGAATAAAGACATAAAAGTAGCAAAAAAAACAATACAAGCGGGAATCGAAGCGCTAAAAAAACTTTCTAATAGTTTAAATCGTTCTTCGGAATTTTCCAAAGCAGTTAATCTTTGTAATAAGGCAAATAAAATAGGGATCACTGGAATCGGAAAGTCTAAAGATATTAGTCTATATCTAGGAGGTCTGATGAGTTCTCTAAATATACCCGCGATTGGAATGAGTCTTCAGGATATTGCGCATGGAGGTTTAGGATTTTTTTCTGGAAAAAATGACATTCTTATAATTTTCAGTAAATCAGGTCAATCGTCTGAGCTTTCAAAAGATTTGTTAAAACATTTTCATAAGTTTAAAATAAAAATTATTGGTGTCAGCTGTAAATCAAATTCTATGTTGTTGAAAAATTCAACTATTAAAATATTGTTGCCTGAAGTTAGAGAAGCCGGCGGTTTACTGGCGCCAACTTCAAGTTCAACTATGTTTGCTAGTTTTGGAAATGCTTTAAGTATGGCGCTTGCAAAAAGAAAAAAATTGACTAACAAAATTTTAAAAAAGAACCATCCGGCGGGTTCAATTGGATCTTCACTTGTCGAAATTCAGGAAATCATGGCCAAGAAAAAAGACATTCCCATTATTAGTTCTAACAAAACCATGAAAGAAGCAATAAAAGTTATGAACGCCAAGAGATTGGGGATTGTGGCTGTTAAAGAAAAAAATGGAAAAATTGGTATTATAACTGATGGTGATTTACGGAGACATGCAAATAATTTATACCAAAAATCAATTTCAAAAATTTCGACCAAGAATCCAACTTGGATCGCAGAGAACGAAAGCGCCTTAGTTGCTGTAGAAAAAATGAACAGTTTAAAAATTACGTCTCTTTTAGTAGCGTCCAGCAAAGGTATTAATAAAAAAGTAAAACAAATTTCAGGAATTATTCACATGCACCATTGCTTAAGCAGAGGCATAAAATGAGTAGTAATAAAAAACAATTAATACTTTTTTTTGCTGGAATCTTTCTTGTAATAGTCACTTATATTATTTATCCACGTATTGGAGAAGAAACCAGAAATCAATATCTTGTGGACCAACAGAAATCCGATTCCTCCGATACTATTTTTGAAAACATTACGTACGAAGGATTTGACGGAAATGGTAATCGGTTTGAAATAGGGTCAAAAATTGCGGAAATAAAGTCAGACAATCCTGACATTACGTATATGGAGACGGTTGATGCTTACTTTTACCTTAAAGATTCGAGAGTGGTGAGAGTCAAAAGTTTGTTTGCCACTTATAATCGCGAAACAAATGATATTTTTTTTAAAGACGAAGTCATGATTGATGATGGAGAATCCCAACTTTTTTCGGATAATCTAGATATTGTCACGTCTAGTAATTTTGTGAAGGTTTACAATAGTGTACGATTTAGTGAAAACGCAAATTGGATGGTAGCAGATCAAATTTCAATAGATTTAAGCAAAAAAATATCTACAATTTCGATGTATACTGATGAACAAGTTAAAATTAAATTAAAAAAATGAATACAAAAAAATTTAGAATTTTACGTTTCAAAAAAAAACCTCTTCTTGTAGCAAAAAAAATATCAAAAAATTTTGACAGGCCTATTTTGAAACAAATCTCTTTTGATGTGCATCCCGGCGAGGTGTTTGGAGTGCTTGGGCCAAATGGATGTGGTAAGACAACCCTTTTTAACTGTCTCTTGGGTATTCACAGGCTAGATGGTGGTGATTTTTTTATCAAAGGACAAAGTTTGAAAAATTTACCTATACACGTGCGTGCGAAACAGTTTCAATTGTCGTATGTGCCTCAAAACGCAGCGTGCTTTTTGGGTTTGTCAGTCGAAAGTAACATTGAATGTATGTGTGAAATGAAAATAGAAGATAAGATTAAAAGAAAAGATGTGCTTCAAGAAATTCTAACCAGATTCAGTTTAGAACATATTAAAACAACATTAGCAAAAAAATTAAGCGGAGGCGAAAAACGTCGCTTATCGATTGGAATGGCATTAGTTACGAGGCCGTCCCTGTTGCTTCTTGACGAACCTTTTTCGGCACTAGATCCTCTCGTCGTAGAAACAATCCGAAAAATTATTACAGATCTACAACATTCTTCAATATCTGTAATATTATCGGATCACAATATATCATCGACTTTAACAACATGCGATCGTGCAATTTTAATTTCGCAGGGAAGTGTGCTTGTTTCAGGCACAAGCAAAACAATCGCCGAGTCAACATTGGCTAAAAAAACATACCTAGGCGAGTCATTTAAGTTTTAATTTTTAATGAGTAAAAAATTTTCTATTATTATTAAAAATCGATTAAAAAATTTTAATCAGATTTTAAATATAGCTCCAGATAAGTCTATTACCCACAGAGCTTTTATTTTAGCTTCACAGTGTCAGGGAATAAGCAGAATCAGAGGTTTGCAATCTGAAGATATTGCCGCAACAAGAAATTCCTTGAAAAGTCTTGGTGTTAAAATTCTGAAAAAAAAAGATAAATATTTTGTTTTTGGAAATGGCATCGGATCCTTAAGAAAATTAAAACATACTATTGACTGTCAAAATTCTGGTAGTACGGCACGTATGATTGGTGGCTTGATTTGCACTTGTAGATTTTCAATTAGAATGACCGGAGATGCTTCTCTTAGAAAAAGGCCAATGGGTCGAGTAATTAAGTATATTAACAAAATTGGAGCAGCAGTAGTAGGAGCAAAAAATAAATTTAATTTGCCATTGGTTATTCAAGGAACTAACTATCCTCTCGCGCAGAAACACATTTTAGATGTTCCATCAGCGCAAGTAAAATCGGCTATTATGTTCAGCGCTCTCAATACACCTGGAACAACAGAAATTGTAGAAAAATATGATACGCGAGATCATACTGAAATTTTACTGAAAAATTTAAATGCTCCAATTAAAATAAAAAAAATTGGTAAAAAAAGATTAATTTCTCTAAAAGGTCAATGCGAGATGCAAGCCTTCGATATAAATGTACCAGGCGATCCTTCCAGCGCCTGTTTTTTTATCGTACAAACTTTGTGTATGAAAAATTCAAAAATTTTATTAAAAAATATTTGTGTGAACCATAATCGCATAGGATTTATAGAAATTCTAAACAAAATGGGAGCAAGAATTAAGATCTTGAATCAGAAAAAAGTTAATGGGGAAAAAGTTGGAGATATATTTGTAAAAAGTCGAAAACTAAGAAATATATCAGTATCCAAAAAAATTATTCCCAGAACCATAGATGAATTAACTTCTCTATTTTTGATTTCAGCAATTTCTACTGGTAAAGCAACTTATGTGAATCTTTCGGAGCTCGCTCTAAAAGAATCAAACCGTATTTTTGAAATCCAAAAAGGGCTTCATTTAATGGGCATTAAAACTAAGGCTACGAAGGATAGTCTGGCAATTTATGGTAATCCCAATTTGAAAATTAAAAGGAATATAAAAATTTTTGCTCATTTAGATCACCGAATCTGTATGGGTTTTTTTATATTAGGACAGGCTTTAGGAATTGATATGACAATTAAGGGGTTCGAATCAGTTAATAGTTCATTTCCTAACTTTTTAAAGTTGCAAAAAAAACTAGGCGCAAAATATGAAATTAAAAAATAAGAAAAAAGGTTTATTGATAACCATCGATGGTCCTGGTGGAGTTGGAAAATCAACTGCAGCTAAAGCTTTAGCTAAAAAGTATGCAGTTCCTTACGTTACCACCGGTTTATGCTACCGTTGGGCTGCAAAAATTTTGCTTGAAAAAAAACCAAAAAATCAAATTTCATTTATTAAAAAGCAATTTTCTAAACTAAACTATAATAGGCTTAAAAAATTAAGTTTGCATACACCAGAAATTTCCTCTTTTTCAGCAATAATTGCAAAAAAATTAAGTTTAAGGCAAATCGTTAAAAGATGGCAGAAAGATTTTGTTTATAAAAAAAACAATGGAAATGCTGTTGTTGAGGGACGTGATAGTCATCTAATTTTTAGAAAAGCGATGGTGATGTTCTATTTAAAAGCAAACTTGGCTACCAAAGCGAAACGTAGATATCTAGAATTAAGAAAGAAAAATATTAAAACTACCTTAAAACAGGTAAGAGTCGAATTATTGGCTCGCGATTCATCAGATATACAAAGGAAACATTCTCCATTGATTCTTTCGAGAAATCATGTAGTAATTGCGACCGATATTTTAAATCAATCTAAAATGATTAAAAAAATGTCAAAGGAGATAGATAAAAGATTGTTATTAAGAAATGGAAGATTTTATAAAAACAGATCCAAATAATTCTAATAAAGAGTTTGAAGCTCTACTAACCAAAGATTTTGCAAAACGAAAAATAGTAAAAGACGGAAGTATTGCAAACGCTACTATAATTAAAATTCAAGACAAAATAGTTGTTGTGGAAGTCGAAGGTGGAAAATCGGAAGGGATGATTGACAAGAGCGAGTTTGCGTTAAGCGGGCAAGAAGATTTGATAAAAGAAAACTCTAACATTGAAGTTTACATTGAACGAGGGCAGGACATGCATGGAAACATGTCGCTTAGCTTCACAAAAGCAATCAAGATGAAAGCTTGGAAAGATTTAGAGTCTAGCTTCAAAGCAAAGAAGCCTATTTTAGGTATTTTAAAATCTTCGGTTAAAGGAGGCTACGCGATAGAAACACAATCAGTTCTAATGTTTTGTCCCAAAAGTCAAATCTCCGCATCTTATATTAGGCGTGATGAAATTGAAAAATTAAGTAAGGAAAAACACAAGTATTCAATTTTGTCTATGGATAGTGCTCGTGGCAATATTTTGGTTTCTCGTAAAGTTTTGGAAGAGGAAGTATTGAAGGTTAGTCGTACAGAAATGCTAAAATCGATTAAGGTGGGTCAAATTATCGAGGATGCCGTGGTTCGTGGAATTCAACCATATGGTATTTTTTTTGACATAAAACCTACTCTAAGCGCGCTCTGTCACTTGACCTCAATATCGTGGTCTAGAGTGGACAACCCAGGAGATGTCGTGCAAATCGGCTCTAAGCATCGTGTGAAGATAGTCAAAATAGAAAATGACCGTGTGCATTGTTCGATCAAAGATTTATTTCCGGATCCATATATTGAAGCAGCAAAAAAATATGAAGTAGGAAAAGTTTATTCTGGAGTAATTTCCAGAATAGAAAGTTTCGGAGCTTTTTGTACTCTGGATGGAACACCTAATTTAGAAGGTTTAATCTTTAAGGATTTGATTTCCTACAAAAAAGGAATTGCACCAAACAAGATACTTTCGACATCACAAAAAGTGAAGGTGAGGCTAGTTTCCATGGATCCCGTTAAGCGCCGGATAAGTTTTGATTATCGCAGTGTAAATTTTGAAAATCCTTGGGATCTAATTAAAAAAAATTATCCTGTGGGAACAGTTTTTGAAGGGAAAGTATCATCAAAGTCCGACTACGCGCTTTATGTGGAAATTCCCAAATTAGAGATTCTAGTGTTCGTGCATAAAAATGATATTTCGTTCCAAGAGCATGCTGACCAATTAAAAAAATGGCAAAAAGGAGATAAAGTTAAAGGACAAATAGTGGAGGTATCGCCTGACGATGGGAAACTCAGAGGATCAATTCGAATTTTAGAAAAAGATCCTTTTGATTTTTACAAAGGCAAGAAGGAGGGATCCTCAATCGTGACTCTTTTTGTGAGAGACATTACAGAGAATAGTATTAAAGTTTCAACCACTAATGATGATAAGGGTTTTTTGAGCATAATTAAACGTAGTGAGCTGGGAAGAGAGAAGCAAGACCAAAGAGTTGGACGCTTTACCAAATTTCAAAAAGTTGATTGTTTAATTACAAAATTAGGCGATAGAAATGTTAGTTTAAGTATCAAGCAGGCTGAACTAGTGGCTCATGCCGAAGCTGTCAAAAAGTACGGTTCAGGAGATTCCGGTGGTACACTTGCGGACGTGTTTGGATCCGTGTTTAAAAAGAAAAAAAAACCTAAAACCGATAAATAAATGGTCAGATCTGAGATTATTCAGAAACTTTGCGACCTAAACCCCAATCTATATCGAAAAGACATCACAAAATGTGTGGATTTAATAGTTGCAAAGCTAATTCGAGAATTGTCATCCGGCAGCCGGATAGAATTAAGAGATCTTGGAATTTTTTATACAAAACTAAGAAAATCAAGAACAGCTCGAAATCCAAAAACTGGTGATAAGGTTAATGTACCAGACAAAAAATTTGTTCGTTTTAAAATGTCACGATCATTAAGAAAGGAAATAAATAAAGGGGAATGAAAAAAAATATTTTTGTTGCTTTAGATATTGAATTTGACGACGCTTTAGCATTAGCAAATAATCTAAAGTCCTTAGTGTATGGTTTCAAAATTGGAAGTGTTTTGTACAACAAAATTGGGCAAGAAGGTTTGAGAAAATTTGATAATTTAAACGTGCCAATTTTTTTAGATTTGAAGTGGCTGGAAATTCCTAGCATTGTAAAAAAAAATATTTATTTATTTAAACAATATAAAAACATTAAATTTTTAACAGTGCATAGTTTATCTTCTCAGGAAATGCTCGAGGGAGCCGTTACTGCCGGTAAAGAAATTAATAAAGAACTGAATGTCATGGCGGTAACAATTCTTACTAGTAGCAAGCCGGATGATTTAAAGAAAATTGGAATTCAAAATAGCCTTCAAGAACAGGTAAAACATTTGGTCAAGTTCAGTAAACAATGTGGTGCCCAAGGGGTTATTTCCTCGGCCCAAAATCTAAAACTAATTAGAGAATTGGTGGGCGAACAGTTTAAAATTATTTGCCCCGGAATTCGAAGTGAAAAGGATCAAGGACAAGATGATCAATCAGCGACGATGAGTTATTCAGAGTTTAATAAATTAGCTAATGAAAATACCTATTGTGTCATTGGAAGACCTATCTATCAATCTGGTAATCCGGTAGATAATTTAAAAAAAATTATTTCAAATTCTTAAAATAATGCTAGCGAAGATATGCGGATTAAGTCAAAAGAACGAAGTAGAAGTTGCGATTTCTTATGGAGCTGCTTTTTGCGGGTTCATTTTAAATTGGCCAAAATCACATCGGCATATTGATATTTCAAAAATTAATGAATTTGGAAAAATACCAAAAAAAAAATCTAAATTTGTTGGTGTGCTTGTAAACCCCACGGATGAGGAAATAATAAAATTTAATCATCCATGCCTAGATTATTTTCAGCTTCACGGAGAAGAAAGCGTTGATCGAATTAAAGAGATTAAGCTTTTGAGTCCAAAAAAAATAATCAAAACCATCAAAATTGATTCTGAAAAAGATTTAGCCCCTTACAATGATTACGAAAAAATCGTAGATATTTTTTTGTTTGATTCAAAATTTTATGAAAAATCTAAGAGTTTTGATCATTCGCTTTTAAAAAATATTGATAAAAGATCTAATAAATGGATGATCGCTGGCAATATCAAAATTGAGGACCTTGAAAATATCCCAAAAATCGCAGATTATGTTGACGTATCAGGAAGTTTAGAAACAAACAAAAAAAAAGATAAAAAAAAAATCAAGGACTTTTTGATCAAAACAAAAGAAATAAATGATGAAAATAAGAAAAGACAAACCTCTAATTGACCAACATGACAAAAATGGCTTTTGGGGAAAATTTGGTGGAAATTTTATACCCGAAACTTTAAAGAAACCTGTAGAAGATCTTACTATTTTATTTGAAAAATTAAGAAAAGATAAAAAATTTATTCGAGAAAGAGACCACTATTTCAAAAATTGGGTAGGTGCACCTACTCCATTTATAAAGCTAGAAAACCTAACAGAATATTTGGGTGGAGCACAAATCTGGACCAAAGTTGTATCCGAAGCCAATGGTGGTGCACATAAAATTTATAATGCTACTGTTCATAGTCTTATAGCTAAAAGAGCAGGAAAAAAATACATAGTTGGGGACACGGGCGCAGGGTACGCGGGAAAAATGTTAAGTATGGCAGCAAAAAAATTTGGTTTAAAATGTAAAATATTCATGGGTGTAAAAGATATTAAAAGACAAAAACCAAATTGTGATGCAATGCGTGCTAATGGTGCCGAAATAGTTCCTGTTTATACAGGCAGTCAAACTCTTGTTGATGCTGTTAGTGAATGTATGAGATACTGGGTATCTAATTGTGATACTACTCATATGTGCGTGGGATCTACAGTTGGGCCTAATATTTTCGTTAAAATTTGTGGGTGGAGCACATCACAAATTTCAAGAGAACTTTTAATTCAAATAAAGGAA